>Ga0209061_1000946_pt1 | contig 56159 bp, 48 predicted proteins | sample Coa_R1_10_FD_187157 | JGI IMG/M metagenome (GOLD analysis project Ga0209061, IMG submission 187157) | Surface soil microbial communities from Centralia Pennsylvania, which are recovering from an underground coalmine fire - Coalmine... | ecosystem: Environmental > Terrestrial > Soil >... | reverse complement strand
GTGATCTGGGCGAGGTTCGGAAGTGGCCGCTCAGGCTGAACTGTTCGCTCCGGCGATTCAGCCGCCGCAAGCGCCGAAAGGCCGAGCCGGGCCTCGGCTCTGGATCCGGAGGCTGGCCATCTTCGGCGACCCACAGACCATTATCCGGGACGTGCCGCTGAAGCCAGGCCTCAACATCATCTGGACGCCGGATATGTCGAGCAGCGGCAGCCGCGCCCTGGCTCATGGCAGCGGCAAGACGACCTTCTGCCGCCTGCTCCGGGCCTGCCTGGGCGAGCCCGGCTATGCAACGGACGCCCAGCGATCACGCCTCATGGCGCGGCTTCCGAACGGCCTCTTCGCGGCCGAGGTTCTGATCGACGGCGTATGTTGGGTCGCCATTCGCCCGCTGGGGTTGCCGAGCGGGGAATTCGTCGTTCAAGCCAATTCCGTCGAAGAAGCGATCGCGCGGGGACATCGCGATGGCGATCGAGCATCCATCGATGCCGTCATCGTTTCCAGCTTCTTCTCCACGATAGCGGGGGCCACGCCGCCGGAGGTTGGCCGCGAGCATGTCTGGGACGTACTTCGGGCTTGGCTGACGCGCGACCAGGAGTGCCGCCTTGCCGACATTCTGGCCTGGCGGTCCTCACAGACTCAGACTCGGTCTCGTGCCCAGGTGCTTGGCGAGACAGCCAAGCTGACGATGGTGCGCCTTGCCTTGCGTGCTCTCGACGCGGAAGAGCGGGCCGCTGCCATGCGCGAGCGGGAACTGATGGCCGCTGTCGAGGACGAGCGTCGTCGCCACACCTATCAGCAACAGCGATATGCCGATGGCTTGAAGGCCGTGAGGCTGGCGTTGGGTGTCGGCGACGACGTGGGTTTCGACGACACGATGGACCAGAAGGGGCTGGTCACGCTGGCAGAGGAGGCTTTAGCCGATGCCATGCGTGCCGATTTGCCGAAGCCGCCGGATATCGGCTCGATCTTCGAGCGTCAGAAGGCGCTCAACGAGGAACGCGGTGGGTTGGTGGCCGAACAACAGAAATTGGAAAATGAGGCCCGTTCTAAACACGATGACGCCAGACGACTGCGTTCTGAAGCGAACTTGGGTGAGATCGACATCACTCAGGGACGAATCCGGGTCTGCCCAGTCTGTCGGGTTCGAGTAGATGAGGCTTTGGCGAAGGGTTGTGGCATTTCGCTCGAAGCATGTGACCTCTCCGCTCTGAGAGCCAAGATTGCGGAGAAGCAGAAACAGGCCGCAGATATGGATTCAGCGGGCGCAGCTGCGGAGCAGGAAGCAAAGCGCATCGCCGCGTTAATCCAGCAGCTCGGGTCTCGACAGCAGGAGCTTCAGGCGGAGGCAAAGGCAGCCACAGCCGCCAGCAGCGCCGCTCAGGCAGCCGCCAAGGCGGTGCAGGACCGCGTCTATCGGGCAAGGCGCACGCTCGATGATGTGCGATCTCTCCAAGGACGTGAGGCGGCAACTAGGCCCACCGCGTCGGCGACAGCCGCGCTGGAGGCTGTTCGTGCGCAGTTGGACGCCGGGCGCTCACGGGCCCGGGCAGCCATCAGGACCCTTGAGGAGAGGTACCAAGGGATCATGGCTGCCTGGTTGCCCGAGGGAGTAACGGGGGCCGTCAAGCTGGATGGCCACGGTTTGAAGGTCGATGCGGAATTCTCCGGGCGAGGCGAAGTTTCGACGGCAGCTTTGGATTCCCTGAAGATCGTCGCTTTCGACCTCGCCGCGCTGCATATGGCCGTCGAGGAGAAGGCGGACCTACCCGCCTTCCTCGTTCACGACAGCCCGCGCGAAGCTGACCTGGACGGACAGCTCTACGCGGGCCTGTTTAAGCTCGTGCAGCAATGGGAGGAAGCAGCCGGGACGCCGTGTTTCCAATACATCGTAACCACGACGACGGCTCCGCCGCCTGAATTGCAGGGCGACAGCTACGTGAGGCTCCGGATGAGTTCGACACCGGCGGAGCAACGCCTGTTCGCCATGGACATCTGAGCTTCGCCACGATGACGATCGAATCGCCTCAATCCTTCGTCGTGCGGGAGGAATGCCAGAAGGCCGCATCTCAGAACGGCTTCCGCCGCATCCTCGGAGAAGTGGCAGGGTGGGCGGCTTTCAATTCGACCACGGCGCACGGGACAATTTATCTCGCAGCAAGCGGACCGCAGGGGCCCTGGTTTCTCGCGCTCGACCACACCGGCGTCATCCAGGAGCTGAGCTTGCCTCAAGCCACCGTTGCGGGTCCCAGTCACGCACGCTTTGCCTTCGACACACTCGGCGCGCTCTATGCGGTCCTGCATCGCGTCTACGAGCTGGGCGTCAGTTTGCCCGATGCGCCGTTGCGCGAATTCGAAATGCGCGTTGCCAATCTACCACGGACCACCGAGGCTGAACGTCTTGTGGTACAGCGGATTGGTCAGGACATTTTCCGGGCCCGTCTGATGGACTACTGGCAAGGCCGCTGTCCGCTGACCGGCATTACCGACGCAGCCCTACTTCGTGCCTCCCATATCGTCCCTTGGGCGGAATGCGAGACCGACGCCGAAAGGCTCGATGTACACAATGGGCTGCTCCTATCGGCGTTGTGGGATGCCGCATTCGACCGCGCGCTGGTGACCTTCGACGACCAGGGCACTCCCGAGTTCTCGCCGAGTCTCAGCGAGCAAGCGCGCGCCGAACTGCGCTGGAGCGCCCCCATTCCGCTGACGGATGAGCACCGCCGTCGGCTTGCGCGCCACCGTGAGCGCGCGCGAAGAGCCGTTCTGGTCCCGGAGTGAACGATCGTGGCCCGAGTTTTCACGCGTGAACAATTCTATGAGCTCGTCTGGACCAAGCCGATCACGTGCTTGGAGCCGTGCGCGAGCGTGCTGGCCAGCTACCCGATGATCTCCGCGTCGCTGGAGCGCCGCGTAGCGCATCGTCTACATACGCGGGATTTGTTCGCTGGATCACCCTTCGCCCATCGTAGCGGACTTCGGGCAGGAAGCGCCGGCGCGAACTGGCGGAGCGCGCCAAGCATATCGAGGATCGTCGCATCGCGGGGCTTGAGGCCATCCTGGCGGAACTCGACGAGCTCGATCGGCTGCGCCGGCTCATCGCCATGCTCACGACAGAAGTTGCGGCCGAGCCGACGGCACGCCTTACGACGTTCCTCTCCTGGGCACAGGATCATGTGGCAAAGCGCGAAGCGCGCCTTTCTGCGCCGGCGATCGAGGAGCGGTTCGCGGCCGAGCATTTGTTCGGCGACGACGACGATCATGCCTTCACGCCGTCGAGATGGTACTAAGCGAGAGACTTGGCGTGCGTGCCGATGGCGAATATCCTGGTCGTGCTAAAGTGGTGACGGTATTTCGCACGCTGGCGTGCAATGCGTTGCGTGATCGACGAAGCGAAGAATCGACCAATCGTTGTCGATAGTCGCTGAAACCTCGCTGAATTGGAATCGCGCGATTTCCTGTTGAAAATCAGCACCAAAAATTTTTGTCGGTTCGCAGTTCGGATCGCGACGCGCATTCAAAAAGAATTGCGCTGAAAAATCAGCGCATTAACATAGCCAAAAATAGATGAGTGGGCATCATCTGTAGAAGCTCGGGAGCGGAAAGCTTTGCTGGGGGGATTGAGGCGCATCGGATGGCTGGCGAAGGCGGCTGCCTCGCTTCTTCCCTGAAAAGAGGTTATATCGCATCGCAGGATTCAGGTCTCGCGGACAGGCCTGCACCAGAAAAGAGCCGCGGCGGAAATTCGAATGAATCAAAAATGAATCAAATTGTGCAAGAGCAGCGCCCCCCCGCTGGAGCAGACTCCGAGAGTACCACACCCGTTGCGGAGCCGAGGTCGGCTTTCGCCAGCCTGGCTCTAGGATCGCTTGGTGTCGTTTTCGGCGACATCGGCACAAGTCCGCTCTACGCACTGCGGGAGTCGCTCACCCATGTCGAAGCAGCGGGGCTGACGGAAAACAGCGTGATTGGAACCGTCTCCCTCCTTGTATGGGCGCTCTTTTTCACCGTGACTGCGAAATATGTGCTGTTTCTCATGCATGCGGATAACCGGGGCGAGGGCGGCATATTATCTTTGATGGCTTTAGCTCAATCGGCGCTCGGCCATGCCGTGGCGCCGGTTTTCTTTCTGGGGGTCGCAGGAGCAGCGCTATTTTCAGGCGATGCGATCATCACACCGGCAATTTCGGTGCTTTCGGCGGTCGAAGGGCTAGAACTCGTTACACCGATTTTCCTGCCCTATATCCTGCCGTTCACCATGGTCATTCTGATCTCGCTCTTTTGGGCGCAAAGCCGCGGCACTGCGCATGTGGCGGCGTTCTTCGGCCCGATCATGGCGGTTTTTTTTCTGACGATCGGGATCTTGGGAGCGGTTCATATCGGGGACGCGCCGCGCATTTTTCTTGCATTCAACCCTATTCATGGCGTGCGTTTCTTGTTCAGTCACGGCCTTCTTGGGTTCTTCGTCCTTGGTTCCGTGTTTCTTGCCGTAACAGGGGCTGAGGCGCTTTACGCGGATATGGGTCATTTTGGCCGCGCGCCAATCCAAACCGTCTGGATCTTGTTCGTGCTTCCCGCTCTGAGCTTGAACTATCTCGGCCAGGGCGCGCTCGTTCTCGCCAATCCTTCGGCGGTTGAAAATCCCTTTTTCCTCCTCGCGCCGGAATGGGCTCTCCTGCCCCTAGTCATTCTTTCTACTGTCGCAACCGTAATCGCGAGCCAGGCTGTCATCACCGGGGCTTTTTCGCTCGTTCGCCAGGCCATCCAGCTTGGACTCCTGCCGCGCATGCTCATTTTGCATACGTCCGAAATGCAGGAAGGTCAGATCTTTCTGCCGCGCATTAATCGTCTTCTCTTGGTTGGCGTCTTGGTGCTGGTGCTCGTCTTCAAGAATTCGAGTTCGCTCGCCTCGGCCTATGGCATTGCCGTGACTGGCACTATGGTGGCGACGACCGCGCTCGCCTTTGTTGTGGTGTGGAAATGCTGGCGCTGGCCGTTCTGGCTCGCGGCGGTGTTTGTTTCCGGGTTTCTTGCGATCGATTGCGCTTTTCTCTTTGCCAATCTCATGAAAATCGTGGAGGGCGGCTGGGTGCCATTGTTGATTGGCGGCAGCTCGATGATCATCATGTGGACCTGGGTTCGCGGAACGCGGCTGTTGACGCAAAAACTCCGGCGCGATTCCATCCCAACGCCCGATCTCATTCGCATGCTGGAGAAATCAAAACCGATGCGCGTGGCCGGGACCGCCGTTTTTCTCACGAGCTCGCCAGAGATCGCGCCTTCTGCCCTAATGCATAACCTCAAGCACAACAAAGTTCTCCACGAGCGCGTCTGGATTTTGTCCGTCTTGACCGAAGATACGCCACGGGTTCCCGACAGCAAGCGCTTTCAAATTGAGAAGCTTTCCGAGGATTTCACCCGCGTGATTTTGCATTATGGCTACATGCAAAGTCCGCGCGTTCCCGCCGCGCTCGCCCTGCTGCGCAAAGCGGGGTTGAAATTCGATATTATGACGACGTCATTCTTCCTTGGCCGCTGGACGATCAAGCGGGCCCCCAGTTCTGGCATGCCTGCTTGGCAGGGCCGGCTCTATATCGCCCTAGCGAGGCAAGCGGCGAATGTGACCGACTTTTTCTCAATTCCGTCGGATCGCGTTGTCGAACTCGGTGCTCAGATCACGGTCTGACGTCTCAAGGGCGGGCCTGGCCTGCATCTTCACCTGATGCTGTACCGGATCGGAACGGTGAGAGAGACGCTCGCTCCCATTTCGGGGGGGAGGGGCCGTCCGCTCGCGTGGCGCGCCATGTCGAGCGCGGCCTCATCGAGGATGGCCGAGCCCGAACTGCCGATCACCCGGGCCGAGACCACGTGGCCTCCGCGGTCGATCACGAGGGTGAGCCGCACGGTCCCCTGCTCGCCCCGCGCCCGCGCCGCTTCCGGATAATGCTTTGCCCAGCTAAGCGCCGCTGCCCAGGAACTCCGCCATGCCGCGATTTCCGCAGTGCTTGCGGCATGCGCCGAAGCAACATGCGAGGCTGCCGCCGCGCGGGGCGGCGCGCTGGTGCGCGGCGCCGGCGGCTCGTGCACCGGCTTTACCACCGGCTTTGGCTTTTCCTTCACGATCTTCTTCGGCTTCGGTTTTGGGGGTGGTGTCAAGACGGCGCTGGGCTTCGGGACTGCGGGAAGCTCTGGCACCGGAGCCATTTCCGGCTGCTCAACCGCCTCGGGCTGGGCCTCGTTCATCTGGGGGCCGGGCGTAATATCGGCCTGTGTCTGTGCCGGAGGCGCCACATCAACCGGCGCGAGTTCGACCATGATGGCCGCCGGAGGCTCCCCGGCCGGGCGCGCGTCCCGGCTGTGGAGAAGCCAAAAGACGATCGCTGCATGAACGAGAAAGACGATGGCGGCGGCGAACAGCCAGCGCCGCAGAAACGGCTCGTCATTGGGAGGCAGGACCGTCTCGGAGGCCGCATTGGCAGCAAGGCTCCCGCTTGTCACGGCTTCATCTCCGGCGGCTTATTCTCCGGCGCAGGAGGGGCGCCGCCAGCCGGGCCAGCCTCCATGCCGACAAGCCCGATCTTCAGGTAGCCAGCGCCGCGCAAGAGATTCATGAGTTCCATGACGTCGCCATAGGAAACGGCGCGGTCGGCCCGGACAAAGATGCGTTGCTCCTTGTCGCCCGACGCCGCCTGGTCGAGAGCCGCACCAAGTTCTTCGCGCTTCACGGGCGCTTCGCCCAGCACCAGGGAGAGATCGGTTTTGAGCGTCAGAAACAGGGGCTTGTCGGGGCGGGGTGCAGGTTGCGCGGTGGAGGCGGGAAGATCGACATTGACATCGACCGTGGAGAGGGGTGCGGCCACCATAAAAATGATCAGCAGAACCAAAATGACGTCGATGAAGGGCGTCACATTGATCTCATGGGTTTCCTCGACCCGGTCCTCCTCAAGAGAAAGGCGCATTCCCATCTGAGATCACTCCGCTGATTGCTGCAGCCGGACCACAGTAGCTTCTGGCTCTTCTTGCTCGTGCGGGAGAGCTTCGCGGTCGAGATCGCGGGAAAGATGGCGCAGCACCTCCGCCGCGCCATCGCCAAGCCCGGCGCGATAGGCCGTGATGGAGCGCGCGAAAGTATTGTACATGACGACCGCCGGGATGGCCGCGATGAGCCCCATGGCGGTGGCAAGAAGGGCTTCGGCGATACCGGGCGCCACCACCGCAAGATTGGTCGTGTTCGTCTTCGAGATGCCGATGAAACTGTCCATGATACCCCAAACGGTGCCAAAGAGACCGACAAAAGGCGCGGTTGCGCCGATTGTTGCGAGAACCCCGGTTCCCCTCAGGATTGTCCGGCCGGCGCTTGCTTCAATGCGTGAAAGCAGGATGGCGGCGCGGTCCTTGACGCCTTCCGGGGCTAGGCCTCCGGAGCGGGCGGCCTCGCCCAAGGCGGCAGCAACAAAGCGTGCCACGGGCGCGCGCATATCCTGCGGGGCGAACAGCTTTTCTGCTGCGCGCAGGCTTGCGGCGCTGGCAAGTATCGCAAGACTGCGGCGCGCTGTCCGCTTAGCATTCCAAAGCTCGATGGTTTTGGCGAGCCAGACCGTCCACGTTGCCAGCGAGGCAAAGGCAAGCCCGATCATGACGAGTTTGACGGGTGTAACGGCATTGAGAAACATGCCCCAGGGAGAAAGATCATGCGGCAGGGCGGATGGCAGCAGGGCTTGCGGCAGATGCGCAGGGGGGTTCAAGGCTTCGGCCGGCGGCGTTGCCGCATTGGACACGGCGGGCTCCGCCGCAGGCGCGGCCTGAGGGAGGGCAGCAGCGGCTCCATTGGCCGGAGGGGCAGCGCCCGATGGGGGCGCAACCCCGGCTGATTCAGCAGCCGGCGCAAGGGGTGCGGCAGTGATGGGAGAGGCCGGGGCCGGCTTGGCTTCGGGCACCGCGGGGGCCGAAGATTCCGGTGCTGCAGGGGCCGCTTGGGCAAAAACCGGGCCCGCGGAAAAAATCATGCCTAACAAGGCCACAAGTAACGTGGCCTTGACTCCGCCAGCCTTCGCCGGACGCTCTGAACAGCCGATCATCGCATTTCCCTCCTTCAGCAGTTCGCCCCTCAATGCGGCTGCCGCATTGGCCAGCCAGAAGACGGCAGGCTCCGCCATCACTTCCGCCCAGGCGCAAAAGGCAAGAGTGCCCTTGAAAGCAACTGTCCCGCTTGGATTGGTAGACGTTTTGGGATTTCGAATCGCGACAGCTCAAAGTCAATCCGGAGCTTTTGGCACGCCGCTTTGTGAACTATGAATCGCTGGAAAATTGGAAAATTGTGGGCAAACCAATGACAGGCTGAATTGAAGACCGGCTAAAGTCTCAGGGGCGTGCCCTTGGCTGCGCACCGCTCGCTTCACCCAATCGAGTGAAGGGGAGCCTTTGGATGAGGCATAATGTTAATGTTGTGTCCAAGGGCTCTCTCGACGGCGGCAGCGAATTCCTTGGTAAATCTCCCGGCATTGAATTTATGGGCTTGGCCTTTGATCACGGCTGGATCAAATTGCATCCGCTCGAACTCCTTGACGGCGTCCCCGATGGCTGTGGCCGTTTGCTCCTCGAAAAATAGGCCGCTGACGCCGTCAATGACAGATTCGGTGAGGCCGCCGCGGCGATAGGCAATGATAGGCCTGCCGCTTGCCATCACTTCGATGGGAACGATCCCGAAATCCTCCTCACCAGGAAATATCAGGGCGCGGCATCGCGCATAGTGGTGACGAAGGACGCTGAACGGCTGCTGCCCCATGACCGTTACGGCGGGGCCGGCGCGTTTGCGAACCTCCGCAAGCATTTCACCTCCTCCGATGACAATCAGACGGCGGCCAAGCGCATTAAAAGCCTCGACAGCAAGTTCCGGTCTTTTGTAGGTGACGAGTTCTCCCGCCATGAGGTAATAGTCTTCGATCTCGGCAGCTGGAACACTGTCGAAGAGCTCCACATTCACCGGGGGATGGATCACTTCCGCATCCCGGCGATAGTATTTCTCAATGCGTGCGGCGACCGCTGCTGAATTGGCAATAAAGCGATCGACACGCATCGAAGAGGTAGAGTCCCAAATGCGGAGATAATGGCAAAGCGGCGGCATGAGGAGCCGCTGCAGCCAGCCCGTGCGCTCGCGGTAGCCATGATACATGTTCCAGACATAGCGCATCGGAGAGTGGCAATAGCAGATATGTAAGGCGCCGGGCGGAGGAACGATCCCCTTGGCTGGTCCCGATTCGCTGCTGATGATGAGGTCATAACCGCGAAGATCGATCTGCTCGAGCGCAAGCGGCATCAATGGGAGGTAATGTTTATAATATTGGCGGGCGCGCGGCAGTTTGTCGATAAAGGTTGTGAAAATCCTGTGGTTGCGTATCGTATCCGGTATTTTTTCGGGATCGTAGACATGGGTGAATATATCGGCTTCCGGAAACAGGCGGCAAATCGCCTCCAGCACCTTTTCGCCGCCACGCATGGAAACAAGCCAGTAATGGATGATGGCGACGCGCATGCGGATGGGATCCCCGTCTGCTGAAAGCAATTAAAACCCGGTCCGGGAAGACTCAAACGGCGCCCGCTTATACCCCATTTAGCTTCCGGTCTCCGAATACAATGCTGGAGAACAGATTTCGTGAGAAGCAGGGGCTGGGGAAAAACCCGGAGACCCGGGTTAAACTGGGGGGAGGGCTTATTGGGGAGGGGACCCTCGCGATCGGCTCTGGAATATGCCGGAAGCGTATCTTCGTGCTCCCGGCTAGGCTGCCCGGAACGGCAGCCCAGAGTTTTAAATCCCTAATAGCTGCCTCTCCGGGCGGCCACCGCCCCCAGCGTGCGCAGCAAAATCAACAGATCGGTTGAAAAACGCCAATTGCGCACGTAATGGGCGTCCATTTCGACGCGCTGGTCATATTCACAGTCATTGCGGCCGCTGACCTGCCAGATTCCCGTAATGCCCGGACGGGCCCGGAGATACAAACTAAGTTTGTCACCATAGCGCTTCAGCTCGGAGGGCACGACAGGGCGAGGCCCAACCAAACTCATATCACCGCGAATGACATTAATGAGCTGTGGCAACTCATCAAGACTCGATTGGCGCAAAAATTTGCCTAAGGGCGTGATGCGGGGATCGTTCGTAAGCTTTTGTGTGCGTTCCCATTCTGCCCGGGCGGCGGAATCTGATTCCAGCAGGGTTTTCAGGACTTGATCCGCATTGGTCACCATCGACCGGAATTTGAAGCAAGCAAAGCGCCGGCCGCCCTGCCCAACCCGCGTGTGCCGGAAAATGACGGGACCCGGATCTGTCAATTTAAGTAAAATGGCAACAAATGTAATTAATGGTAAAAAAACTATTAATATAATCGAAGCAGCTACCAAATCAAAAATTCTTTTCGGTTTACCGCCTATCGAATAGGGAGCGGCGTGTGACCGTTTGAAACGTACGGATAATTCGCCATCAAACATGATAGCACCCCTTAATGAAATCTCTGTCCGGTGCCTAGCGTGGGTCATCGCTTTGACGACACAGCGTTAATGATTTCCAACTGAATATAAACTTAACAAAATTTTTGGTGCATTGCAACGTGGAGACCGCCACGCTGAGGGGTTTCAACTTTAATGCTTAAATTGTCAATTTTAGACGTTAATAATTTATCAGAATTCGCGAGTCAAACAAGCTTTTAGGTTTCGCAAGCGGCCAATACGGGCCGCCGCGAAGCAGCATCAGTCCTTGGCCCGTTCGACGTAGGATCCGTCCTCCGTCTGAACGACGATGCGCGTGCCCGGAGTGATATGCGGCGGCACCATCACGCGTGCCCCATTTGAGAGTTTCGCCGGTTTATAGGAAGAAGAAGCCGTTTGCCCCTTCATGGCGGGCTCCGTTTCGACGACTTCTAGAGTGACTCGCGCCGGAAGTTGAACCGCGACGGCAGTTCCATTGAAGATAGACAATATGCAGTTCATGCCTTCCTGTAAATAGAGGGCCTGATCTCCAATCACTTCCGAGGGTACTGTGATCTGATCGTATGTATCAGTATTCATAAAATGATAACCATCGCTATCCTGGAAAAGATAGCTGAAATTGGAATCCTCGACATAGGCCCGTTCGACCTGCTCGGTCGTCTTGTACCGCTCGGTCGTTTTGACGCCGTCGGAGAGACGCCGCATGTCGATCTGAGTGGTCGGCGTGCCCTTGCCCGGATGAAAACTCTCAGCAGTCAAAACGACATAAAGCTGACCATCCTCTTTCTCGATAATATTGCCCTTGCGAATTGAACTGGCGATGACTTTCACTGCTGTTCCCTTATTCGAATCATAGCTTTTTGGCGCCCTATCCAGGGCGCCCGTCCCTGACGCGCTGGTATCGCGGCGGCACAATACTGATGTTGCGGCTTTTCGCTAGAGTTTTCGGGCTATTTTCGGGCATGACAGCCGGAAAATGCGCTAAAGAAAAGCCCGCGCGCCTTTCCGGCGCTCTCCTAGTCTAGCAAAATGGCACTATGAACAAGTCTTCTCCCGAACTATCGCCTCCCGAACTATCGCCGTGGTGGCGTCCGCATGTTCACCGGGACAGGCGGCCATTCCTCCTGAGCCGGGGAAAGATGGCTTCCGCCGCGCGGGCTTTTTTTTCGAGCGAATCCTTCATCGAGGTTGATACGGCGATTTTGCAAGTTTCGCCCGGAAACGAGGCGCATATCAGCGCTTTCCAGACTGAGATGCTGGACGATAGCACAAATAAATCAATACTCTACCTTCACAGTTCGCCGGAATTTGCCGCCAAAAAACTGCTCGCTGCCGGTGAACAGCGCATCTATAGCTTTGCGCATGTGTTCCGCAACCGCGAACGGGGAAGGCTTCACCATCCCGAATTCACGATGCTGGAATGGTACCGGGCGGGAGAGCCTTATCAAAGATTGATCGAGGACTGCATGGGCCTTCTTGCGCGGACGGTTGCGGCGGCGGGCAGCCGAGATCTGCGCTTTGGCGGTCATGTTGCCGATCCTTTCGAGGAGCCGGAAATCCTGAGCGTGGCTGAGGCCTTCGACCGCTATGCCGGCATCGATCTTCTCGCCACACTCAAGGATTCGAAACCTGACCGGGATAGGCTCGCGGAGGGCGCGCGCGGCCATGGATTGAGGGTCGCACCGGATGACAGCTGGCGTGATCTTTTCAGCAAGATCATGTCTGCGAAGATCGAGCCGCATCTAGGCCATGGCCGTCCCACGATCCTCATGGATTATCCAGCAAGCGAGGCGGCGCTCGCCAAATTGCAGAAAGATCCGCGTTTTGCGGAACGGTTTGAGCTTTATGCCTGCGGCGTCGAACTCGCCAATGGCTTCGGGGAACTGACGGATGCAGCCGAGCAGCGGCGGCGCTTTGAGGCCGCCATGGCCGAGCGGCTCAGGATCTATGGTGAGGCATACCCCATCGATGAAGAGTTCTTGCAGGCTCTTGAGATCATGCCCGGGGCCAGCGGCATTGCGCTTGGCTTTGACAGGCTGGTGATGCTCGCAACAGGCGCCTCGCACATCGAGCAGGTGATATGGACCCCCGTTCACCAGGGCACAGAAGCGCGATGAGGAAACCTCCGGCAGTCTTGCGCACCGCCGCAGACCTCGTCGAAGCCGGCCTCCTGCCCAAATCCAAAAGGGAGGCGGTCGAGAAAATCGGCGAGGCTTATGCCATTGGATTGACCAGCACTGTTGTGTCACTGATCGACCGCGCCGATCCAAAGGATCCGATTGCCCGCCAGTTCGTCCCCGATCTGGCGGAACTTGCTGAACGGCCGGGGGAAATGGCCGATCCGACGGGTGACCAGCTCTTCAGCCCGGTCGAGGGTGTTGTCCACCGCTATCCGGACCGTGCTCTTTTGAAACTGCTGCACATATGCCCGGTCTATTGCCGGTTCTGCTTTCGCCGTGCGGTCATTGGACCCAATAGCCCGGCCCATCTCTCGCCGGAGGCACTCGCCGCCGCCATCGGCTATATTTCCGGCCAGAAGGGAATCTGGGAAGTGATTCTTACAGGCGGCGATCCGCTCACCCTGTCGGCGCGCAGGCTCGCGGAGATCATGGCAAGGCTCAAAACCGTCAATCATGTGAAAGTCCTGCGCCTGCACACGCGCGTACCCGTTGCCGATCCCTCAAAGATCACGGCAGAGCTCGCCCGCATTTTGCTGTCTTCCGGCAAGACGGTCTATGTAGCCTTGCATGCCAATCATCCGCGCGAACTGACGAAAGAAACCCGCGCGGCCTGCGCGAAGCTGATCGGCGCTGGAATCCCAATGCTGAGCCAGAGTGTCCTGCTCGCTGGCGTCAACGACAATATCGAAACCTTGACCCAGCTCATGCGGGCTTTCGTTGAGGCCCGGATCAAGCCCTATTATTTGCATCAGCTCGATCCGGCGCCGGGAACCGGGCACTTCCGGGTGCCAGTCGAAAGGGGCCGCGAATTGATGCGGCAACTGCGCGGCCGGGTCTCCGGCCTTTGCCAGCCTTATTACATGCTGGAAATCCCCGGCGGCCATGGGAAGTCACCGATTGGCCCCAATTACATCACAGAATTGTCCGGTGAAGCCTATCGGATCGAAGATTACAGGGGCCAATTGCACGCCTACCCCCTGGTTGACGCCAAACCAGCAGGATGAGCGGGCAGGATCGTCTGATATCTCCGAAGGCATGATCGGAGCGGGAATCGGCTTTGGCCAATCTCGCCGCTCGTGCTCTTGGACGCATCATCCTGTCCTCTGATCTGACCGGTCCGCCTTTGGTTTCAACATTTGTTTGGCCGAGTCTCTTGTAAGCGGGGGAGCCTTGCGGAAGTTTCTTGCCTGCCTGATCGGTCTCATAGCGCTTTCAATGGCAGGGCCCCTGCCTGATCTGGCTTACGCCAAACCGGCGCGGGTCCAAAAGGGGGATGCTGCGCCAGAACCAAGCCAGGGACGGGCGCAGAAAGCGGCGCCGGCCCAACCGCAAGTTATGGGTCAAGGTCAGCCGCCATCAAATGGTGCGGCGCCGCAGATCATGGGTCCGCCAGCACCGCCGCCCCCAGCGCCGCCGCCGCCAGAGCTGGTCCCGCTTGGCCCGTTGATCGACCAGCTTAGCGCATCCCTCAAGCAGATCGAGGCAAGCGAGCGTCACGATCTGACCGACGCCAGTCTCCAGAACCTGCGTCAGCAGGTCGATCCGATTTCGGCGGCGGTCAGGGGCGCCATCGACCGCCTCGCGCCTCGCCTCGACGCGATTAAAACGCGTCTCGACCAGCTTGGCCCGAAGCCGGACGATTCCGCGCCGCCCGAAAGCCCTGCAGTAACGGCAGAGCGCGCCAACCAGCAAAAGCTCTATAACGACACCGACGAGCTTTTGAAACGCGCCAGGCTGCTTGCGGTCGAGGCCGATCAGACCGCCGCGAGGATTACGGCGCAGCGGCGCGCCTTGTTCACGCGCTCGCTGTTCGCGCGTGTGGACAGTATTGCGAGCCCCGCGCTCTGGGCGGATGTCTGGCACGAAGCGCCAGCCGACTGGGCCATTACCAAAGCGGTGTTCAGCGACTGGATCGGCGGCATCAACAAGCGCCTCGATGGCGCGCGTATGCCGGTGTTTTGGGGCACGCTGGCCTTAGTCCTGTTTTTATATCTCGTGCTTTCGCATCTGGCCCGGCGTGTCCTTGCGCGCAACCCGGCGATCCCGGAGCCAAGCAATTTCCGCAAAATTCTCGGCGCATGGTGGGTTGCGCTGATGATCGCGGTTCCCGCGCTCGCGGCGATCTCGATCATCGGCCTTGTGTTCCAGGCCTTCGATCTCACGAATGCACAGCTGCAGCCTTTCGTGCAGGCTTGCGGCGAGGCGGTGATCCGCATCGCTTTGGCAGCGGGGATCACGCGCGGCCTCTTTGCTCCGGCGCGCCCCAATTGGCGCCTGCCAAAGCTCAGCGACTTCGCGGCGGACGGCATCGTCCGCATATCGGTTATGCTTGCCTGCGTCGTCTCTGTCACCCATCTCTTCGAAGCTCTCAACGATATCATCGGCGCTTCCTTGCCAGTCGCCGTCTCCATGCGCGGGCTTGCCGCCATGACGGGGGCAACCTTGCTTGGCATCGAGCTGTGGCGCTTCGGCAGCACCTTTGATGACGGCGATTGCCTTGGCCCTCAGGTTACTTCCGAGAAAGACTGGTTCGATCTCCTGCGCACGGCGTCCTGGGTTGTAACCTTCACCATCGCTGTCTCGGTGCTGATTGGCTACGCAGCCTTTGGAAGCTTCCTGCTTGATCAGTTTTTCTGGGTTGGTGCCGTGGGCTGCGTGCTGGCCATGTCGATCATTCTTGTCGATGAGGCGATCGGAACGGGCCTTGTGCCCTCGACGCGGGTCGGGCAGCGGCTCATCGCCAGCATCGGCTTCAATCGCAATTCGCTCGAGCTTGCCGGTATCATTGTTTCCGGCCTGATCAGGCTCGTCCTCTTTGCCGTTGCGGCCGTTCTCATTCTCACGCCCTGGGGCCTTCAATCGAGCGATGTCCCGCTCGATTTCGGCACGGCTTTTTTTGGCTTCAAGGTCGGCGGCGTCACGATTTCACCTTTCAGCATTTCGATAGCCATCGGGCTTTTCGCGCTGGCCTTTGGAATGTTTCATGCGATCCTGCAATGGGTCGATTCCAGGCTGTTCCCTCATCTGAATTTCGATATGGGGCTGCGCAATTCGATCCGCACCAGTCTCGGCTATCTCAGTTTTCTCGTCGCGGCTGGCCTTGCGCTTGGCTATCTTGGATTGAATTTCGAGAAGCTTGCGATTGTCGCAGGCGCCCTCTCGGTCGGTATCGGTTTCGGCCTCCAGTCGATTGTCAACAATTTCGTGTCAGGTCTGATCCTTTTGTGGGAGCGCGCGGTCAGGGTTGGCGATTGGATCGTAGTGGGTACAGACCAGGGCTTCGTGCGCCGGATCAATGTGCGGTCCACCGAGATCGAAACGTTCGACCGCTCCCAGGTGATCATACCGAACTCGAACCTGGTTACTGGCGTCGTTACAAATCTCGTGCGCAACGACCGGACAGGCCGGGTGGTGATTCCCCTCACGGTTGCCCCGTCCGCTGATCCGGAAAGAGTACGAGAGGTTTTGGTTGCGATCGCGAAGGCAAATCCCTTTGTTCTGAGCATACCAGCCCCGCAGATCCTGTTTACCGGAATGTCCGCGACTGCCCTGAATTTCGAACTGCGTGTCTTCATCGGCGACGTGGAAACGAGCCTTCGCGTGAAGAGCGATCTTAATTTCGCGATCTTCAAGCGGTTCAGGGAAGAAAAATTCTTTGACACTCCAGCGCCCGACGCCACGAAGATCGAGATCGTCGGCTTCGAAAATGTGGGGAGCTTATTGCAGCCCGTTCAGGACTTTGCCGCGGCGAGCCATCTCAAGCGCAAAGCGCCGGGGCCTGCTTGAACCATAAGGGCGAGAGAATGACGTCTCCTCGCGCTTGTTCCTCACGAATGTTTGGCTGCAACGGCCGGACAATGACGTTTCACGTGAAGCATTCCGTGTGATATTCCGGCGGAATCGGACAATCGGATCGCGGTAATTGTTTCTACCCTGGCCATTCCGGGGAACAGAGCCAAGTCCGCCCGGTGGCATGGTTTTTGTTTGTTGACAAAAAGTGTAGACTTTATACCTTGGGCGCAAGATACGACATGCGGGCGCAATAGCGACGGTGTTATTGTTCCGGCAATCCACAACAAAGATCCGGAGGATGTCCAATGACCCTGCAACTTGGCGACACCGCCCCCGATTTCGAAGCTAACACCACCGAAGGCCGCATCCGTTTTCATGAATGGATCGGGGACTCCTGGGCGGTCCTGTTTTCGCATCCCAAGGACTTCACGCCGGTCTGCACCACGGAACTTGGCTATATGGCGAAACTCAAGCCGGAGTTTGACCGCCGCAACACCAAGATCATTGGGCTGAGTGTCGACCCGGTCGAAAACCACAAGGGCTGGGCTGTGGATATCGCGGAGACCCAGGGCACCGCGCCGAACTACCCGATTGATCGGCGACACCGATCTGCACGTCTCCAAGCTCTACGGAATGCTTCCGGCCAGCGCCTCCGGCGACCCTGCCACACGCACTGCGGCCGACAATCAGACCGTGCGCAACGTCTTCATCATTGGGCCAGACAAGAAGATCAAGCTGATTATTGCTTATCCCATGACGACGGGCCGCAACTTCGATGAGGTGCTGCGAGTGCTCGACTCGCTTCAGCTGACAGCGAAGCATAAGGTCGCAACGCCCGTCAACTGGAAGCAGGGGGAAGACGTCATCATCGCGGGCTCGGTTTCCGACGAGGAAGCCAAGAAGATCTACCCGCAAGGCTGGAAAGCGCCGCGCCCCTATCTGCGGATCGTCCCACAGCCGCGCGATTGAGCGGGGCCTTCGCTTAAATATCATTGCCTCCGCGGGAACCGTCCAGCCGCCAGGCACGGCCGGTTATTCTTGCAACATTCATCTTGAGGAAAAACATGGGCCAAACAGCCACAAAAGGAATCGAAAATGCTGACGCGGCGCACGTGCCAGGGCGCGGCCGGATTTATGATTCGATTACCGAGACGATTGGCGACACGCCGATCGTGCGCCTCAAGAAGATCGCCAAGGAAAAGGGCGTTAAGGCCAATCTTCTCGCCAAGCTCGAATTTTTCAATCCGGTCGCAAGTGTCAAGGATAGAATCGGCGTCCACATGATCACGGTCATGGAGGCGGCCGGCAAAATTGCCCCAGGCAAGACCACCCTGATCGAGCCGACATCGGGCAATACCGGCATCGCGCTTGCTTTCGTCGCGGCGGCGCGCGGCTATAAGCTCATCCTTGTCATGCCGGAATCGATGTCGATCGAGCGGCGCAAGATGCTTGCACTGCTCGGCGCCGACCTCGTTCTCACACCCGCGCCGCAGGGCATGAAAGGGGCGATCGCAAAGGCCCAGGAGCTTGCCGATACAACGCCGGGCGCCGTGATCCCAAAACAGTTTGAAAATCCGGCCAATGTGGAAATTCACCGTCTGACAACGGCCGAGGAAATCTGGAACGACACCAAGGGTGAGATCGACGCTTTTGTTGCAGGGGTCGGCACGGGCGGAACCATCACCGGCGTTGCGCAAGTCTTGAAGCCGCGCAGGCCGGATCTGAGAATCATCGCGGTCGAACCGGAAGACTCGCCGGTTCTCTCAGGCGGGCAGCCAGGGCCTCATAAAATCCAGGGAATTGGCGCGGGTTTTGTTCCTCCAATCCTCGACCGTTCGCTGATCGACGAAGTTTTGACGGTTGGCAATCAAACAGCCTTCGATACCGCCCGGCTTGTCGCCCGCCTGGAAGGGATCCCGGTCGGGATCTCCTCGGGCGCTGCTGTCGCGGCTGCCATCGAAGTGGGCCTGCGCCCGGAATTTGAGGGCAAGAGCATTGTTCTCATTATCCCATCTTTTGCCGAGCGTTATCTCTCGACGGCGCTGTTCGAGGGGCTCTGAGGGATTTTTTCGGGCGAAAGCGCCGCCGGAAATAGATCGGGGCGGAACTTTTCATGTACCGGGGGGTTACATTGAAGTCTCGCGGGAAAATCTTATATCCTGGCATGGGAATTGCTCTGGATATAAGTGTAAAAACGGAGATTCTTCATGGCAGAATATGTCCTGCTCGGCGTGGCAATGTTTTTTACCGCGGCAATGGCTTTCCTCCTCAAGAGGCAGAATTTAGCCTATCTGCCCGCGAAGTCGCGTGATCGCAGACGCGTGAAAGACTAGGCCTTCCGGGCCAAACCTGAAATGATGCCGCTCTGCCGCGCGCCCGGAATGAGAGGCGGGGGCCGTGGCGTGAGCGAGGTGACTTGAGACCTGCTTTACGCTTGCGCTGGCGATTGTGACATTTTCATAATCCATGCGAGAGCGCCGGCATCTTGCAAGCAGGCAATTGCATGAGGCGTCAGGTGCTGTAAACCTGTCTGCCCGTTGGGCGTGGTTCATTTTCCCCCTTCTGCCGCGGCTTCCATCTCCGCCGTCCCCCTGAAGCTGTCACGTGAAAACAAGGCTTGCCTTGCCGTGACCTCATCTGATAGCTGCTCCGCTGGAGCATGGTTCCGCGCGGGCGGCTCGCGGCGCCGCTAGGGCCGGCGGTCATCACACTTCCACGCTTGACACTTCCACGCTTGGCGAAAATTCGAGGACGGGGATCATGCCTTCTATCCAATTTGATGTGCTTGGCCTCGGGAACGCCATCGTCGACGTGATCAGCAGGACCGACGATGATTTTCTCGCTGCCCAAGGCTTGCACAAGGGCGCCATGACGTTAATCGACGAGGCTCGCGCGGAGGCTCTCTACAAGGCCATGGGTCCGGCAACGATCGTGTCGGGAGGATCGGCCGCCAATACCGTCATCGGGATGGCGAGCCTTGGCTGCAATGCCGCATTCATAGGCAAATTGAAGGCTGATGAAGCAGGCAATGCCTTTGCGCATGATATCCGCTCCGCGAAGGTAGCCTTTTCGACGCCTTTTGCGAAGGATGGTCCGGCCAGCGGACGCTGTCTCGTTCTCGTGACGCCGGATGGCCAGCGGACCATGAACACTTTTCTGGGTGCATGCCAAAACCTCTCGGAGGCGGATATCGACGAGGAAGCGATCAAGCAATCGGCAATTGTCTATCTTGAGGGCTATCTCTGGGATCCTCCTGCCGCGAAGGCCGCTTTGGCAAGGGCCGCGAAAATCGCACGGGCCGCGGAGCGCAAGGTTGCCTTGTCCCTCTCAGATTCCTTTTGCGTCGACCGCTACCGCGACGAGTTCCTTGGGCTCATCCGTTCAGGCTCGGTGCAAATCCTTTTCGCCAATGAAAGCGAGCTGCATTCGCTTTACCAAACGGCAGATTTTGATACCGCGGCCTCGCAGCTGCGCAAGGAAAATATCCTTGGCGTCGTTACCCGCTCCGAACGCGGATCGGTTGTTCTAACTTCCGGCGAGGTTCTCGCCGTTCCAGCGTTTCCTGTCGATCAAGTTGTTGATACGACGGGCGCTGGCGATCTCTTTGCCGCCGGATTTCTCACAGGGCTCATCAAAAACAAGAGCCTTGAGACTTGTGCGCGGCTCGGCGCGCTGGCGGCGGCCGAAATTATTCAGCACATCGGAGCGCGGCCGCTCACCGATCTTGGCCAGCTCGCCGCGCAGAATGGACTCGTACTCTAAACTTGAGCCCGAAACTTGAGCCCGCCTCTTCTTGAATTTCTTTAATTTCTTTAATTTGTCGTGATGGAACCATCGCAGCCAACGGGCGTCTACCGGTAAAGCCAGTGCCGGTGGAACGCCAGCATCTGCGGCGAAAGAAAATAAAAGGGAGGCCCGCATGAGTTCCAGCTCCCAACCAGCAGGACCGGATTTGCGGGAGGGCGTCGCGTTTAGCGATCTCCCGGATGGCGGCATGTTGGCCGGCCATGTTGGTGATGAGCCTGTGCTGCTTGCCCGCCAGGGCAACGACATCTTTGCGATCGGCTCTGTTTGCACCCACTACAGCGGACCGCTTGCCGAAGGCCTTATGGTTGGAGAGACGGTGCGTTGCCCTTGGCACCACGCATGTTTCTCCTTGCGGACCGGCGAGGCGCTTCGGGCTCCCGCTCTCAGCCCGGTTTCCTGCTGGCGTGTCGAACGGCGGGATGGAACAGTCTATGTTCGTGAAAAACTCGAAAAGACGCCGCCGCGTCCTCTTTCTTCGCCGGGCCTGCCCGGCTCCGTCGTCATTGTAGGCGGTGGAGCGGCGGGCAATGCCGCCGCTGAAACTCTGCGCAAAGAGGGCTATTCCGGCAGCATCACCATGGTGAGCGCCGATGAAAGCGCTCCTTACGACCGCCCAAACCTCTCGAAAGCTTATCTCGCGGGGTCGGCGGAAGAGGAGTGGATTCCATTGCGATCGCCAGACTTCTACAAAAAGCATGGCATCGATTTGCGGCTTGCCACCCGCGTCGAAGCCATCGACGCCGTGAGCCGTAAGCTGCAGCTCGCTGGTTCAGGCGGACTGGCTTTTGACGCGCTTCTGCTCGCGACCGGTTCCGAGCCGGTGCGGCTCGATATTCCGGGTGCTGGGCTGCCGCATGTGCATTATTTGCGCACCCTTGCCGACAGCCGCTCTATTATCGCCGGGGCTAAGTCTGCCCGCCGGACAGTGGTGATTGGCGCGAGCTTCATCGGGCTTGAGGTTGCGGCATCCCTGCGCGCGCGCCATGTCGAGGTTGATATCGTGGCGCCCGAGAAAGTCCCGATGGAGCGGGTTCTCGGCGCGGAAATTGGGGGTCTCATCAAACAGATCCATGCGGAGCATGGGGTGAGATTCCATCTCGGCACGACTGCGGTATGGATCACGGAACGAAGCGTCGGTTTGAAAAACGGGGAAATCCTCAATGCCGATCTCGTCGTCATTGGCATTGGTGTGCGCCCCTTGACATCATTGGCCGAGCAAGCGGGGCTTTCCATCGATCGCGGCGTCGCCGTGAACGAATATCTTGAAACAAGCGCTCCTGGAATCTTTGCGGCCGGAGATATAGTGCGCTGGCCCGACCGGCTCACGGGGGAGGCCATTCGCGTGGAGCATTTCGCCGTCGCTGAACGGCAGGGACAGACCGCCGCGCGCAACATTCTTGGCGCGAGGGAGCGGTTCGATGCTGTTCCCTTCTTCTGGACCGAGCAATATGATCTTGCGCTTGCCTATGTCGGCCATGCCGAGCGATGGGATAGGGTAGAAATCTCTGGCAGTCTTTCCGGCCGCGACTGCGCGGTCAGCTATCATCGCGGAGACAAGAAACTGGCGCTTGCAACAATTGGCCGCGACCGCGAGGCTCTCGAAGCCGAAGCTGCGTTCGAGCGGGCCATTGCGGCAGAGATGCGTTAAGCGAAGAAGCGAGAGGCGCGAGCTGCCGCGCACTTAGCCCGGCAGGGCCGCGCGGTCAGCGAAAACGTGAATTATACCGCGCGTTGTGATGCGGGCCGCCGGCAAGGCCGGATCATTTGCAAGAAGATGCGCGAGAATATCCCGTTTTGCCGTACCGGAGACGGCGAAGAGAATGACACGGCTTGACTCGATCGCCGGATATGTCAGCGAAATGCGCGGCTCCGGTTTCGCTCCAATCACCGCTGTTACCCAGACATCGCGCTCCTCGAGTGCTTTTGTGCCGGGAAAGAGGGAAGCGGTGTGGCCATCCTCCCCGAGGCCAAGCAATGTCAAATCGAACATTGGCCGCCGCGGATCGAGCGAGGTGCTCCCATAAAAGGTTTGCAGGGTTTGCGTATAGAGCGCTGCTGTCTCTTCGGGTGTCCCCGCACTCGTCAGTATGGGATGCACCTGCGAAGGGGGAATCGGTATGCGATCGATCATGGCCTCGCGGGCCATGCGATAATTGCTGTCTGGATGATCCATGGGCACAAAACGCTCATCGCCCCAGAAGAGATGGACCTTTCGCCAATCGAATGAGACACCCAGATCTCCCGTCGCGAGCAGCTCATAGATGCGCTTCGGGGTCGAGCCGCCGGAGAGACTGAGGCTGAAACGTTCCGCCGCTCCGGCAATGAGGGCAGCAATGAAGCGCGCGGCTTCAAGAGCCATGGCCTCCGCATCCGGCGCGGTATGGATGACCGGCGCGGGCGTCATAAATGCGAGGGCCGCCCGGGCGCAGAAGCGCGCGATAGAGACAGAGCCCGCGGACAGAAACCCAGCTTGTCTTTAGCCCGGAGGATTTGCAGAGGGGTGCTCGACATGGCCGCCGAATTTGAAGCGCATCGCGGATAAAAGCTTATCCGCGAAACTGTGTTCTTCCCGCGAACGAAACCGCTCGAAGAGAGCCGCGGCAAGAACATTGGCCGGAATTGCCTCCTCGATCGCCGCATCGAGCGTCCAGCGGCCTTCGCCCGAATCCTCGACCGCGCCCGTGAAATTCGCGAGGGTTGGGTCCTCGGCGAGTGCCATGGCAGTGAGATCAAGAAGCCAAGATGAAACGACGCTGCCGCGCCGCCAGACTTCCGCGATATCGGCAAGATCGAAGGTGAACCTTTCACTTTCTGGAATGCTTGGGTTTGCCTTGCCACGCAAAATGTTGAAACCCTCGGCATAAGCCTGCATGAGCCCATATTCGATTCCGTTGTGGATCATCTTGACGAAATGCCCGGCGCCAGCGGGTCCCGCATGGATATAGCCATGTTCCGCGCGAGGGTCGCGCCCGCTCCTCGCGGGCGCCGGGGTGACGCTGCCTCGCCCGGGCGCAAGGGTTCTGAAAACCGGATCGAGATGTTCGATAACCGCTTTCGGCTCTCCGATCATCATGCAATAGCCGCGCTCCAATCCCCATATTCCTCCGGAAGTCCCGACATCGACATAGGTGATGAGCTTGGCGTCCAGCGTTTTGGCGCGCCTGATATCGTCCTTATAAAACGTGTTGCCCCCATCGATCAGAATGTCTCCCGCGCTCAACAAATTGCTTAGGGCTGTGATCATATCCTCGGTAACCGCGCCAGCTGGAAGCATGATCCATATGGCACGCGGAGCACTGAGCTTTGCGACGAGATCCCGCAGGTCCGAAGCCGGTGTGAGGCCCTCGGCGGCAAGTTCAGCGACGGGTTCGGGGCTCCGGTTATAAACGACGCAATGATGTCCTCCCCGGTGCAGCCGCCGCGCGATATTGCTTCCCATCCGGCCAAGACCGGCGATGCCGAGCTGCATTGCAAACCTCTTCGAACGCCGAACGTGCCTCGTGCTGTGTCTTTCGTGGCAGGCTATCCTGTTGTAAAGCGCTATGGAAACGCGCCACTTTGGCATAAGTTCAAAAGCTTCTGCTTCCTGGGATGGGCACTTCGTCAAGTTTCGCGTAATCTCGCGGCAAGTGTTGCGCTCTCATTGCAGAAGTCGAAATCGGGGGGACCGGCGTTTTTTCCAGGAGTCTCAGGTGGGGATTTCTTTTTCTTTTGCTAAATTCAAGATTTTTTTCGTTACCTGCCTGGTGCTCGCCGGATTCCTTTGCGTTTTGCCTGGTTTTGCGGCCCTTGCGAAGAATGGCCGCTGGCCAGCGTGCCGCAACGCTAGCCCGGTTGCACGGATCGCGGCCTGCACGGAAATCCTTGCGCGCGGGAGCAAGGAGACAAAGCGCAATCAAATCGCGGCCTATATCAATCGCAGCAATGCCTATCGCGCGCTGGGCGATCTCGACCGCGCAGCCGCCGATCTCGGCGAGGCCCTGCGCCTCAATCCAAAATCGCCTCTTGCCCTCATCAAGCGCGGGTCCCTCTATTATGAACAGGGCGATCTCGACCGTGCCATCGCCGATTATGACGCTGCCATCTCGGCGAAGCCAAAATCAGCTGCGGCCTTTTATGGCCGTGCCGAGGCTTATCGTGCAAAAAATGACCTCGACCGCGCCATCGCGGATTTCGGCAGCGCGCTACGGCTCGACAAGAATTTGGCGGCAGCTTATGGCGGCCGCGCGCGGGCCTATCTTGCCAAGGGAGAACTCGACAAAGCTCTGCCTGATTTCGACGAAGCTCTGAGCCTCGATCCGAATGCTGCCGAGCTCTATGTCGAGCGCGGCGCGGTCTACCAGGCCAAGGACAATCTCGATCAAGCCATTGCCAATTATGACCGGGCCATCGAGCTCGACCCCAAGCTTGCCGCTGCCCGTAATGATCGCGGCTTGGCTTTTCTTGCAAAAGGTGATTTCGCCAAGGCTCGCGCCGATTTCAGCCAAGCGGTGGAGCTAGACCCCAAATTTGCGGAGGCGTTCGTTAACCGGGCCAAAGCCGATCGCGGCGAAAATGATCTTGAGAGTGCCCGCCAAGACCTCGAAACCGCTCTAAAGCTCGACCCGCAGCTTACCGCCGTGAAAGAAGCGCTCGACGAGGTGAACAAGCTTATTGCCGGAAGTGCCATCCCGGCAAAGCCCGCGCCCCCTCCGGCCAGCTTGCCATGGCCGCTCGCCCTGCCTTTCGCGGGCATGCTGCTTTCGATTGCGTTCGGACCGCTCGCTGTCAGGGAATGGTGGCATATCCATTACGAGAAGGCCGCGGCGTTTTGGGCGGCTCTTACCCTTATCGGCCTTGCCGCGGCCGAGGGGCCATCTGCCGCCATGGCGGGATTTATTCATAATATGGTGGATGAATATCTGCCGTTCATCCTCATGCTTTTTGCGCTTTTCACCGCGGCGGGAGGCATACTCATCGAGGGTGAACTCAGGGGCTCGCCGCTGGTCAATACAATCTTTCTTGCGGTGGGAACCATTATGGCGAGCTTCACCGGGACAACTGGCGCCTCGATGGTCCTGATCCGGCCCCTCATTCGCGCCAATATCGCGCGCCCCTTCAATGCCCATGTCGTGGTCTTCTTCATTTTTCTTGTTTCGAACATTGGCGGAGCCTTGACACCGCTAGGCGATCCGCCGTTGTTCCTTGGCTATCTGGAGGGAGTGGATTTCTTCTGGACCTTGCGCGCGTTATGGCCCCACACATTGTTCACCGCCGGCGTCCTGCTGACGGTCTTCTTTCTCATCGATTCCTATATTTTCCTTCGCGAGAAACGCCATTCACCCGTCAAGGCGATCACGGGTCCGAGGCTGCGCGTGAGCGGCCTCGTCAATGTGGCGTTCATCGGAATCGCGGTTCTCGCCATAGTTGGAAGCGGATTCTGGCGTCCCGGTATCGGATTTGATCTCTTTGGAACAAGGATCGAGCTGCAAAACCTCATCCGGGACCTCGTCATGGTCCTCGCCGGACTGGCTTCGCTTCGATGGACAAGCCCGGACCTGCGTGCGGCAAACAGCTTCGAATGGGAGCCCATCAGAGAGGTCGCTTATCTCTTTGCTGGCATTTTCATTTGCATCATTCCCGTGATGGCTATGATCCAGGCGGGAGTGCAAGGTCCATTTTCGCTGGTGATCCATGCTCTTTCACATGCTGATGGAACACCAAATGACGCTGTTTATTTCTGGACGACGGGGCTTCTTTCCTCCTTCCTCGATAATGCGCCAACCTATCTTGTATTTTTTCATCTTGCGAGCGGCGATCCCAGCGTGCTCATGGGCCCCCTCGCCAAAACATTGACGGCGATTTCCCTCGGCGCTGTGTTCATGGGGGCGGGCACTTATATTGGCAATGCGCCGAACTTCATGGTTTATGCCATCGCGCGGCGCGCAGGCGTGCGCATGCCCAGCTTCTTCCATTATATGTTGTGGTCAGGCGCCATTCTTCTTCCCGTCTTCGCGGCGGTCACATGGCTTTTCCTTGTAACGCCGAGTGTTGTTCCTGGAGCAGTTGCGGAGGAGGCCCCGCGCAATGAAGCCTCAACTGTCGAGGTTCCGGGAGTCAAGTTCAACGAAACAACCTCAAAATGAAGATCTATATCGTCAGCGCAGAAACTGCATATGGTCCCAGTAGAGCCGCAAATATCGTCAATTGATTGATGCGGACAAGCCATTGCTCTCTGGCAAAAGCAAGATGCATCCTGGTCAAGAATTACGGATTCCGCCGCTTCAGGACCGAGGAGCTGCCGCTGCAAAATAACCAACGCACGTTCATCCTCAGGGGCTTTTCAGGGGCTTTGTTGAAGATGGCGGCTCGCTAAGAGCGTGAGCCTGACAGTTGAGATTTCCATGCTACGTTATAGGCTTGTGACTGTAGCGGACCGTGCCGGGTGCGGCGGTACCCCCTGTGATCACGAAGGCCATGGCTTGATCGAAGGTCCAGTCGGTATAGGTAATATCCTGTAGGCGAACTATTTCAGTATAGCCTGATGTCGGATTTGGTGCCGTGGGGACATAGACAGCGGCAAGCTCTTGCCCGGTCCCGGCCTCCCGGATTTTGGCGGTTATGAATCCGATGGTCTTCATTTCAGGCGTTGGGAAATCGATAAGCACGACACGGCGCTCACCTTCCGGCGTGTGATTGGCTATGGTGAGAACTTTCTTAGTATTTCGATAAATCATGTCCACAAACGGAATGCGTTCGATAAATGATTCCGTGAGAGCAATGAGCCGCCGGCCCATGACCTGCGTTGCGGCCCACCCCAGACCATAGAGGAAAATCAATACTGCGATGGCCGCGACCACGGCCTGAAGCGTTTCATCACGCAGCCAGTCTGCAATCTGCGGATGGAGAGGCGAGAGTGCATGGGCTAAGCCGTATGCCCAAGGCCGTCCCACCCTTGCTAATTGTCTGAGAAGAAAATCAAGAACCAGCCAAGTGATCCAGAGCGGCGCAATCGTGATAATTCCGACAACGATATAGCCACCCGTTGACCTTATTTGCCCGCCCATAGTGCCTTGCACCATCTCCGGCTCCCTAGATTCAGGCTTGGTGAGCCTTGCCTATAAAAACTTTTACCCTGACCGTCCTTTAATCTTTCAATTTCTATCGCCAATTGCGCGAGGTTCCAAAAACCGTACCACGATTCTTGACGGCGATTTCCCCCGGCGCCGTTTCTTCTTCGGTGCAGCACCTATATCGGCAATGCGCCGAATTGCGGCCGGGCGCAATTCTTCTTCCCGTCTTCACGGCAGTCACATGGCTCTTCATAAGATAGATGCGATAATGGCCGGGTACAGCATCAGCTTGGGGATATTTGGCAGGTTTTGATGGGATCAATACCGGATGATAGAGGGGAATTTGTTGCAGCCAGCCAATCTCAATGCGTTTGCTTTTTTGTTGACATCCCTGCCATCCCTTGCCACGAAGCCGTAAAATGAACGATCTCGATCCGGTCGCCCGGCGGCGTACCTTTGCCATTATTTCCCATCCCGACGCGGGCAAGACCACTCTCACTGAAAAGCTTCTGCTTTCCGGCGGCGCGATCCAGCTCGCAGGGGAAGTGCGCGCCAAGGCGAACCGCCGGCAGACCCGTTCGGACTGGATGGGAATTGAACGTGATCGCGGGATTTCGGTCGTCACTTCGGTGATGACCTTTGAATATGCCGGATGCGTCTTCAATCTTCTCGATACGCCGGGCCACGAGGATTTCTCGGAAGACACCTATCGCACGCTGACTGCGGTGGATTCGGCGATCATGGTGATCGATGCCGCGAAAGGCATTGAGGCGCGCACGCGCAAGCTCTTCGAAGTCTGCCGCCTGCGCGACATCCCCATCCTGACCTTCATCAACAAGCTTGACCGCGAGACGCGGGACCCTTTCGATCTTCTCGACGAGATCGAAAGGACATTGGCGCTTGATGTTGCCCCCATGACCTGGCCGCTCGGCCGGGGCCGCACCTTCGCCGGCATCTTCGATTTACAGCGTAATCTCGTCCGGCGCCTCGACCATGACAGCGAGGCTGTAACCGTTGAAGGCCCCGGCGATCCTTACATTGCCGGGCTCCTGAATGAAGCGGATTTCGAGCAGGCGCGCGGCGAGATCGAGCTTGCCCGCGAAGGTCTCAAGGCTTTCGACCATGAGTCCTATCTGCAGGGCCATCTGACACCGGTCTATTTCGGCAGCGCCCTGCGCAATTTCGGCGTGCGCGACCTGATCGACGCGCTGAAGGCTTTCGCGCCGCCGCCGCAGGCACTCCAAGCAGGGTCGCGGACCGTTGACGCGCATGAACCGAAAATGACCGGTTTTGTTTTCAAGATCCAGGCGAACATGGATCCAAATCATCGCGACCGGATTGCTTTTCTGCGCATCTGCTCGGGCAAATTGGTGCGCGGCATGAAGGCAAAGCTCGTCCGCACAGGCAAGAATATTGCGCTCAACGCGCCGCAATTTTTCTTCGCGCAGGACCGCCAGCTCGCCGAGGAAGCCTATGCGGGCGATGTTGTCGGCATACCAAACCACGGCACGTTGCGGATCGGCGATACTCTGACGGAAGGCGAGGATCTCATCTTTCGCGGTGTGCCGAGCTTCGCGCCCGAGATCCTTCGCCGTGTCAAGACCAGTGATGCCATGAAGGCGAAGAAGCTGCGCGAGGCTCTTGGCCAGATGGCCGAGGAAGGTGTCGTTCAGCTCTTTTTGCCAAATGATGGATCAGGCGCGATTGCGGGAGTCGTCGGCGCCTTGCAGCTTGATGTCCTCGCCGAACGGCTGAACGCGGAGTATGGCCTTGCCGTCAGCTTCGAGATGAGCCGGTTCGAATTTGCCCGCTGGATTTCCGCGAGAAATCCCGCGGAACTCGAGAAATTCATTCAGGCGCATCCGGCATCGATGGCGCGCGATCTCGACGGCGCGCCCGTCTTCCTAGCAGCCTCGGCCTTTGATCTAAAATATGAGCAGGAAAGATGGCCGGAGATCGTCTGCACGGACATAAAGGATTATAGTAAGACGATAGATTCTATGTATTAAATGGCGCAGATTAGGGCCGTAAATTTTGTCATGGATCAACGCCAAAGCCGCACTATATAGGCGATGCCTAGAGCGGCGCTGCTCCCATCTGGGAGCGGCGCATTAGATGCGAACTTGGAGGACAAACCATGGACCGTCGTGAATTCATTGCCGCTGCTGGCACTCTTGCCGCGGCTGCCTCGGCGTCGCCCGCCTTTGCGCAAATGGAAGAAAACATGCATCCGCCGAAATATGAGGCGCTTGAAAAAGCCGCCGCGCATTGTGTCGAGACAGGCAATGACTGCCTGCGGCATTGCTTTGGGATGTTTAAGATGAAAGACACAAGCATGGCGAATTGCGCCGACAGCGTCTATCAGCTTGTGGCTGCCTGCGCTGCGCTCAACGCCCTTGCTGCGGTCAATTCCGAGCACACCGGGCATTTAGCCAAGACAGTTGCGATGGTGTGCAGGGATTGCCAGAAAGAGTGCGAAAAGTTCCCCCATATTGCCGAGTGCAAAGCGTGCGGTGAGTCCTGCAAGGCCTGCGCGGCCGAATGCGATAAAGTCGCTGCGTAAGGTCATCGCAATGAAGTGCGGCGCAGACACGCCGCACTTCACGTTAAGCGGACTCCTCTCCCGCCCTGTTCCTTCGCATTGGCGCACCCTTAGCCATCGAAGACAACCGCCTGCGATCAGCGATCTTCGTCTCCGGCCTCCGCGGTCACGGGCCGGTCTTTCTAATTTTATGTTTCAGCGGGGGGCTTTCGTAATTCATGGCTTTTAAATATCTCGCACCCTTCGCGCAGTGACAGCGAAGCCGTGAGTTATTGAGGTCATGATGAAACAATCTGAGGTGGTCATCTTCATCTTCATCGCTGTTCTGGCTTGCAGCGCCGCTGAAAGGGCATTTGCTGAGGAGGGACGGGCGGGCGCACCGAGGTTAGTTGGCATTAACAATCCAGGTCCCGCGGGTGCTTTCCGGGGTGGCGGCCTCGCCGGTGAAGGATTTCATGGCAGCGGCGGCTTCCATGCCAATGGTGCCGGAGGCTTCCACATGCAGAGGGCGAGCGGCAATCATGTCGGTAATGGCGGAGGCTTCCACGCCGGGGATGCAGGCGGCTTCCATGCCGATGAGGCGGGCGGTTTTCATGCCGGCGGGGCTGATGCTTGGCATGCAGCGGGGGATGGCAGCGGGCAGGCCGGCGGAGGGCAGGGTGCAGCGGGCGGTGCCCGGCAATCCAATGCTTGGCTCGCGGGCAATGTTTATAATGGCGGCTTCCGGGGCCAGGATGCTGTCAGCCAAAACTATAATGGCGGCTGCTGGAACTGCGGGGCGGGAGGTATCGCTGCTGGAGCGGCGGCTGCCACCGCCGGTTCCATCATCGGCGCGGATGCCATCAATTCCTATTACGCGGGAAATTCTTCTTACGGAGGAAATTCTTATTACGGCAGCCCTTACCCAGCGGGGCCTGCCGTTCCGGCTGCTCCGCCGGGATGCACGGCTCAAGGCGTGCCAGGATACACCGTCTGCAACAACGCGCGATTCCAGCCCTAGCAGGGCGATATTGACCATTTCATATGAGGCTGTTCCGCCGGTGTGACGCAGCCTTGACACCGGGTAGCAGTCAGGAAAGGCGCTGGCGCCTAAGCCTCATCACTCCCGCGTGCCTGAGGGATTTGCATTTGGGCATCCACGGGCATAGATGAAAGCCATGCCTAACTATGCCAATCCCACGCATTTTCTCCGGCTCGCCCGTATTTTCATTCCGCTCGGGGCGGCCCTGACGGCGCTTCTTTTGCTCACCGGGCTTTATCTCGCCTTTTTCGTCGCGCCGCCCGATTATCAGCAGGGCGAAACAGTCCGGATCATGTATCTCCATGTCCCCGCCGCATGGCTTGCCATGTTCATCTATCTGGCGATGACGTCCGCGGCTCTTGGCACGCTTGTGTGGCGCCATCCCTTGGCCGACGCGGCGCAAAAGGCGGCGGCACCGCTCGGTGCTGGCTTCACGCTGCTTTGCCTTGCGACAGGCTCACTTTGGGGTAAGCCCATGTGGGGTGCGTGGTGGGTCTGGGATGCGCGGCTTACTTCGGTTCTCGTGCTTTTCCTGATCTATCTCGGCCTCGTCGCCTTGTGGCGCACGATTGAGGACCCCGGCAAGGCGGCGCGGGCCGCGGCGATATTCACGCTCGTTGGCGCAATCAACATTCCAATTATCAAATTCTCCGTGGATTGGTGGAACACTCTGCATCAGCCCGCTTCGGTCTTCCGCGTCGGCGGCCCCGCGATCGCATCCTCCATGCTATGGCCGCTGGTGGTGATGGCGTTGGCCTTCACCTTTCTCTTCGCGACCCTCTTCCTCATGGCGATCCGCAACGAGATTCTCCGCCGCCGCCTGCGCCGTCTTTCGATCCTCGCGGCTTCCGCGGAAGGGCCCGCAGAGGCGCCTGCCGCGCCTGCCTGGGAGGCGGCTTATGAGCCATGACCCGCATCTTGGCTTTGTTGCCGCCGCCTATGCCCTTGCCTTTGTGATCGTGGCGGGAATGATTGTGACGATTATCGCGGATTATAGGAACTTGACCCGCGCGCTGTCGTCATTTGCCGCGCAGGAGAAACAACAAAGCGCAGAGAGACGAACGCCGGACGGCTCGCAAGGGACTTCGCGCGGTTCAGACGCGGAAGGCGTGACCTAGATGGCCCCGGTGGCACCGCAGCCTGAGGCGGGCAGGCATGCCGCGCGGCGGCCGTTTCTCGTTTTCGTTCCTTTGCTGCTTTTCGCCGCGCTGGCGGTGCTCTTCTTCGTCCGGCTTTATTCGGGCGATGCCTCGCTTCTGCCCTCTGCCCTCGTTGGCAAGCAGGTTCCGGCTTTTGTCTTGCCGCCCGTTGAACAAGTACCGGAGAAGCCGGGATTTTCCGATTCGGATCTGCGCCAGGGCAAGGTGACGCTTGTGAATGTCTTTGCCTCCTGGTGTGTGCCTTGCCACCAGGAGCATGAGCTGATCATGCAGCTTTCTGCGGACCCAGCTCTCGCGGCTCTCGGGGTACGCTTATTCGGGATTGCCTATAAGGACGATCCTGTGAACGTAAACCGCTTTCTTGCCGAGGGGGGCAATCCGTTCGCGCGCATTGGTGCCGACCGCAACGGGCGGGTTGCGATCGATTGGGGTGTCTACGGCGTTCCGGAAACCTTTATCGTGAAAGGCGATGGGACGATCGCTTATCGTTTTGTTGGGCCGCTGACGCAGGAGGCCTACCGGCAAACGATATTACCGGAGATTGAGAAAGCGGCGCAATGAGAGCCGCTTTATTCCTCTTCAGCGCTTACGGCCGGGCGGGGCCGGCTCATGGTTCTCCGGAGAATTGCGGCGAGCGCGGCGGCAAGCAGGAGAAGGAGCAGCCAAAGCCAGATTCTTGGCCTGCCTGGAGCGCTTAGGTCTTCAATGGACTTATGAAGCCACGGCAGTTGCGGGCCAATGAGAACCGCCTCGGTTACATCACCGCACGAATATCCGTTGATGCCCTTGGCTCTGATCGCGACCGCGACGAGTCTCAAGCTGCCAATGGCGAAGATGGGTGCCCCAGAGTCGCCCGTGCAGCCGCCAAGCCCCCTCCCTTCAGGATCTTTGAGCTTAACGAAAAGCGGTGACAATGGTCCGATGACGGAAAGGATGCCGGTCCGTAATAACCCCGGCGGCTCGCGCGCGACTTCGCTTGCAATGCCATAACCGGCGATTCGCAAGGGTTGTCCAGCCTTGACCTGAAAGGAATCTGTAAGTTCGACAGGCTTGAAGAATGGCGGCAAGGGTCTCGAAAGCCGCAAAAGTGCTAAATCAATGGAGGCCAGATCCCGCTCCCCCAAATTGGGTGTATAGTCTGGATGAATGGCGAGCGACTCGACATCAAAAAGTATCAGGTCATCCTGTCCGCGATAAAAGACCTGCGTGTGAGACGGGCTGGAGACACAATGGGCGGCGGTCAGGACAATATCTGGAGCGATGACGCTTGCGCTGCAATAGCTCGCGCTGTCGCCGGTCTTGTCCAAGACCATGACAACATAGGGCACGAATTCCGGTGCCAGCCTCGACGGACCGACCAAAGCAGCCGCCGGCCCCGCCGTGGCCATGACGGAAAGAAAGATTAGAATTGCGCCAAGACTCGTGAGCCTGGCCAGGCTCAATGTCTTTGGGGAAAAAGCGATTCGAAATTGTTCCCGCATCTCCGGCATATTCATGGATCATTCATTATCATCCCGCCAGCGTCAGGACATGATTTTTTTTCTCATGGTCATTTCCGTGGTCTATCTGAGTTCGACTGCTGCCGTCTGGCCGGCATCGGAGCGGGAGCGCGTCTGCTTTTCAGCCGCGGAGGCGCGCGAAAAAATTCTCACGCATGAGCTTTCCGAGCCATTCCGGGCGATGAGGAGCGCTGCAAACCGGCTGCAGGCAGAGCCGATCGGGGTAAAGCTTTGCCGCCAGAGCGAGGAACTCGTCTATGAAATGAGCCTGTTGCGCCGCGACGGCCATGTGGTTCATGTCTTTGTTGACGCCAAGACCGGACAGGCCATCGCCTCGAAGAATGAAAATTGAAGGGATTTGGTTGGCATTCCGGACAGCGAAGGCGCCAATTTTTCGTATGGGACATTGGGTTTGCAACGGGGTATGAAGCGTGCGGCTGCTCGTCGTCGAGGACGATAAAGACCTCAACCGTCAACTGGTCTCGGCACTCTCTCAGGCAGGCTATGCCGTCGATCGCGCCTTCGACGGCGAAGAAGGGTGGTTTTTGGGCGACACCGAGCCTTATGACGCTGTCGTTCTGGATCTGGGCCTGCCCAAAAAGGATGGTATTTCCGTGCTGGGTGAATGGCGCCGGGCTGGGCGCATGATGCCGGTGTTGATTTTGACCGCGCGCGACCGCTGGAGTGACAAGGTTCAGGGATTTGACGCGGGCGCCGACGATTATGTGGCAAAGCCCTTCCATATCGAGGAAATCCTTGCGCGGTTGCGCGCCCTTCTACGGCGTGCCGCGGGTCATGCGACGAGCGAATTTCGATGCGGTCCGGTGCATCTCGATGCCCGTGCGGGAAGGGTGTCGGTGGATGGCCGCCCGGTCAAGCTGACCTCGCATGAATACCGGCTTTTGTCGTATCTGATGCATCACGCGGGAAAGGTTGTTTCACGCAGCGAGATCGTCGAGCATCTTTACGATCAGGATTTCGACCGCGATTCCAACACGATAGAGGTTTTCGTCGGGCGCCTGCGCAAGAAGCTTGGAGTCGACGTTATTCAAACCATGCGCGGGCTCGGCTATGTTTTGGCCCCGCCAGCGGCGAAAGACGGTGAAAACAATCCAGGGGCCGAACCTCCCGCGAAGAATTGAGAGCAAACGCACCCGGGTTCCTCGCAATTTGGATATTGTTGAAGTCATAGGGCCCGAGGAGCTCATTGACTGGGCGAATAGGCTGCCGGTGGCGGCGGATGCGGAACAGGAATGACATAAGCCAGGATTTGAGCCCCATCCCGCCGGACGGTGCAACCCAGAGGCGGAAGCCGCACTCGATCGCGAAGCGGCTCTTCCTTTCCGCTGCCTTTTTGAGTTTCGCCATTCTTCTTACCGCGGGGCTGGTGCTCTCGGCGATCTACCGCAGGACGGCCGAGGCGAGTTTTGACGAGCGTCTCAGCGTTTATCTGAATGCGCTTGTCGCCGATCTCGCAATGCGGGGCGAAGAGGGTAAGACCGCTCCAGGGGAGCTCGGCGAGCCCCAATTCGAATTGCCCTTGTCAGGGTGGTACTGGCAGATCACCCGCTTGGATTTGCCAGCGCCCGAGATCAGGTCTTCCCGTTCGCTCTTTGCGGCAAAGCTTCCGCGGCTTTCGGACGCAGGCGTTGCGGCCGATACGGAGGGTGCCCGGCGGGGCTATGCGAAAGGGCCCGAAGGCAAGCCTTTGCGAATGGCCGAGCGGATTATCGATACCGGCGACCAGGGAATTTACCTTGTTCAAGTCGCTGCGACGGCTGAGGAAATCGAGACGCAAATCTCACGGTTCGAGTTCGATCTTGTCTTAACTTTTGCTATTCTGGCGGCCGCTCTCATCGTCTCGGCGGCTGTCCAGCTGCGTTATGGCTTGCGGCCGCTTTGGCAATTGCAGGAAGGCGTTGCCGCGATAAGGCGCGGCGATGCAGAGAAGATCGAGGGCGATTTTCCGCAGGATCTTGCTCCTCTTGCCAGCGAACTCAATCTTTTGATTTTTGCCAACCGCGATGTTGTTGAGCGTGCCCGCACGCAGGTCGGGAACCTTGCTCATGCGCTGAAAACGCCGCTGAGCGTGATTTTCAACGAAGCAGCGGGAGATCAGAGTCCGCTCGCGGCCAAGGTTCAGGAACAGGCCGCGATCATGCGTGATCAGGTCTCCTATTATCTCAACCGTGCCCGCGTCGCGGTCCGGGCGCGAACGCTCGCGGGCGTTACGGAGGTTACACCGGCTGCCGAAGGCCTCGTCAGGACCTTTGAGAAAATCTATTCGGAACGGATGATCGGCTTTACGCTCAAGGTAGCGGGGACAGTCCGCTTTAAGGGCGAACGCCAGGATTTCGAGGAAATGGTTGGCAATCTCGTCGATAATGCGGGCAAATGGGCGCGCCGCGCGGTGATGATCACCATTGAGCCTGAGCCCTCACGCGATCCTTCGGAACGCCGCCTTTTCCGGGTTACGATTGACGACGACGGCCCGGGATTGGCCGCGGAGTTGCGCCAAGCTGCGCTCACACGCGGAAAGCGCCTCGATGAGACAAAGCCGGGCTCGGGTCTCGGCCTCTCGATCGTCTCTGATCTTGCCTCGCTTTACGGCGGCGCCTTGACCCTCGAAAACAGTCCGAAGGGCGGATTGCGCGCGGTTCTTAGGCTTCCTTCGGTATGAGTTCTCCTCCTCTGCCAACTTTGTGACCCGATAAGCCTTGCAAGCTCTCAGGCAATCACTATTAAGGCCTCATGCTATGGTTCTTTTGCGCCCTGTTGACCGCTGCGGCCGTGATCAGCGTCCTCTGGCCGCTTGCGAGATCTCCGCGCGGGATGGGGCGCGGCACTATCGATGCCGCGCTTTATAAAGCCCAACTCGATGAAATTGACAGGGACGAAGCGCAAAGCCTCGTCGCGCCGGAAGATGCGCAAGCTGCCAGGGCCGAAGCAGCCCGCCGCCTGATCGCGGCGGCGGAAACTGCGGACGAACCGGCGCGGGTTTCCTCTTCGAGGCGGGCTTGGCTCGTCTCGGCGGCCATTTTGATTCTCGTTCCCGCGCTTTCGTTTTCACTCTATATGGTGATCGGTCATCCGGAACTGCCAGATGCACCGCTTGCTGCGCGTCTCGAAGCGCCTCCTGCGCGCATGGATCTTGCCACCGCCATCGCGAAGATCGAGGCGCATCTTGTGCAGCATCCCGAGGATGGGCGCGGCTATGAGGTTTTGGCGCCGGTGTATCTCCGCGTAGGCCGCACTGAAGATGGCGTCCGTGCCGCACGCGAGGCTTTGCGCCTGCTTGGGCCGAGCGCTGAGCGGCACGCTCTTTACGGGGAAGCTTTGGTGACTGCGGCCAATGGCACGGTAACGGCGGAGGCGAAACAGTCCTTCGAGGCTGCGGCTGCGGCAGATCCATTGGCCGCCAAGCCCAGGTTTTTTCTTGGTCTTGCGGCCGAGCAGGAGGGCAACAAGGAGCGCGCAAAGGAGATCTGGGGCAAGCTGGTTGCCGGGGCGCCGCAAGACGCGCCTTGGGCGCAAATGCTGCGAAAACGTATAGCCGCGCTCGGCGGGGAGCCAGAGGCATTGCAAGGCGGGGCGGCGGCAAAGATCGAGGCCTTGCCAGATGCCGCGCGGATGAATGTCATTCGCGGCATGGTGGAGGGACTTGCCGCGCGTCTTGCTCAAAACGGCCAGGATCTTGAAGGCTGGCTTCGCCTTGTCCGCTCCTATACGGTTCTGCATGAGCCCGGCAAGGCGCGAGCGGCGCTCATCGACGCAAAACGCAATTTTGCGGGCAATCCTGATGCAATCGCGCGAATTGAGGCGCTTGCCCGCGAACTTGGTTTAGAAGGTTAATTCCAGCATGACGCGCAAAAAACGCCGTCTCATCCTGATTTCCGCGGCGCTCGCAGTGTTTGGCCTTGGCCTGGGGCTAGTTCTTGTCGCATTGCGCGATAATATCGTCTTCTTCTATGGGCCGAGCGAGCTTGCACAAAAAGCTTTGCATGATGGCCAAAGGCTGCGCATCGGAGGGCTTGTGAAGCAGGGCTCACTCGTGCACGCCGGTGAGAACACGGTGCGCTTCGCTGTGACGGATACAAAGAAAGAGATTGAAGTGACCTATAGCGGCGTGTTGCCCGATCTCTTCCGCGAAGGGCAAGGCGTCGTCGCCGAGGGCACCCTTGGCGCAGATAAAATCTTTCACGCTGACAGCATTCTCGCCAAGCATGATGAACGCTACATGCCGCGTGAGGTCGCCGATGCCCTCAAGAAGCAGGGGGTCTGGCGTGAGGGTGCGGAGGCAATAAGCCTGGGCAAATGAGGGCGCTCGTGAAGATCCAAGTCAACCGCTGGGGAAACGCGGATGATCGTTGAAACCGGCCATTACGCGCTTGTCCTGGCTTTGGCGCTCGCGCTCGTGAATTCGGTGGTGCCGCTTTGGGGCAGCATAGCGAGAGACGGACGCTTGATGGCCGTCGCGCCGCCAGCCGCTCTGATGGGCTTTGCCCTTGTGGCTTACGCCTATCTTGCTCTGACCATCGCCCATGTCGTCTCGGATTTCTCGCTGATCAATGTTGTCGAGAATTCCCATTCCGCCAAGCCCCTGATCTACAAAATCACGGGCGTGTGGGGCAATCACGAAGGCTCGATGCTTTTGTGGGTGCTGGTGCTTTCGCTTTTTGGGGCGGCCGTTGCCTTATTCTCGCGATCCATGCCGGACGATTTGCGCGCCAATGTGCTGGCCGTGCAGTCCTGGATCGGCGCGGCCTTTCTTCTCTTTATTCTGCTGACATCAAACCCCTTCGCGAGGCTCGCGGAGCCGCCGGCCGAGGGCAATGATTTGAATCCGCTCCTTCAGGATCCGGGTCTCGCGATCCATCCGCCTTTGCTTTATCTCGGCTATGTCGGGCTTTCGATCACCTATTCTTTCGCGGCCGCGGCTTTGATTGCGGGACGGATCGACGCGGTGTTCGCACGGCTGGTGCGCCCGTGGATTCTGATTGCATGGATTTCCCTGACGCTCGGCATAGCGATGGGCTCTTATTGGGCCTATTACACGCTGGGGTGGGGCGGCTTCTGGTTCTGGGATCCCGTCGAGAATGCCTCGCTGATGCCGTGGCTTGCGGCGACCGCGCTGTTGCATTGCACGGTGGTGATGGAGAAGCGGGAAGCCCTCAAGATCTGGACGATCTTCCTTGCGATCCTCGCCTTCTCGCTGTCGCTGGTCGGGACTTTCCTCGTTCGTTCCGGTGTTTTGACATCTGTCCATGCTTTTGCAAGCGATCCAGCACGCGGTGTCTTCATCCTTCTTATTCTGGTGATTTTCATTGGCGGTTCCTTCGCTCTCTTCGCTCTGCGTGCGAGCGGCTTGAAGCAGGGAGGTCTTTTCGCGCCAATCTCGCGGGAGGGCACGCTTGTCCTCAACAATCTGCTGCTGACGGCCTGTTGCGCCACGGTTTTCACCGGCACTCTTTATCCGCTCGCGCTTGAAGCCCTTACGGGAGAAAAAATCTCGGTTGGCGCGCCGTTCTTCAATCTGACCTTCGTTCCGCTGTTCCTTCCTCTCTTCATCTTGATGCCGGTTGGACAGCTGCTGCCTTGGAAACGAGGCGATCTGACTGGGGTCTTGCAGAGGCTCTGGGCCGCCTTTGCGGCTGGCCTTGTCTTCATGGCTGTTCTTGCGGCCTGGCGCGGGGGGCCTGCCGTTAGCGTTATCCTCTCCGGCCTCGCGCTTTATGTGATTGTAGGATCCTTCGCCGATCTTTGGAGGCGCCTCACCGGCAGCGGCGTGAGCGTCAGCGGCGTTAGCCAGCGCGCGCGCGGCTTGCCGCGTCATGCTTTCGGGACAGCCTTTGCCCATGCGGGGATCGGCGTGACGCTGCTTGGCCTCGCTGCAACCGGCTGGGGCACCGAAAAGATTATTTCCATGAAGCCTGGCGACAGGGTTACCGCCGGCCCTTATGAATTGACCTTGGAAGGTGTCGTCCCCCGCCAGGGGCCGAACTATTCCGAGCTCGTTGGGCGGACGGCCGTTCGCGGCGCCAAGGGGAACACCGTCGCAATGATCGAACCCGCAAGCCGCTTTTATCCGGCGCGCGGCATGAGCAGGGCTGAGGCGGGAATCGCGACGCTTGGCCTTGGCCAAGTCTATATGAGCATCGCCGATCCAGCCCCAAATGGCTCGGTCAATGCGAGGATTTTCTGGAAGCCGCTTGTTGTCCTGATCTGGATCGGGGCCCTGATCATGGCCTTCGGCGGATGCCTGTCGTTGAGCGACCGCAGTTTCCGGGTCGGCATCGCCCGCCGCCTCCGCAAGGCGCAGGCACCAAGCCCCCAACCGGCGGAATGAACGCGATGATTTGCGTCCGTATGCTTGCTCTGGCCGCTCTCTTTTTACTGGCGCCGGTTGCGGCAAGAGCCGTCCAGCCGGATGAGATCATGGCGGACCCGAAGCTGGAGGCTAGAGCCCGCGCACTGTCCGCGGAGCTGCGCTGCATGGTCTGCCAGAACGAATCGATCGACGAGTCCAATGCGGATCTTGCCCGCGATCTGCGGCTGCTCGTGCGCGAACGGCTTCAGGCTGGCGACAGCGATGATCAGATTCGTGCATTCCTGGTCCAGCGCTATGGCGATTTCATTCTGCTCAAGCCGCCTTTCAAACTCGAAACTTGGCTCCTCTGGGGGGCGCCCTTCCTCGTCCTTTTGACGGGCGGATGCGTTATTCTTTTTGCCCGCCGGAGGCAGCAAAGCTTCGCTGTGTCAGCTCCTTTATCCGAAGCCGAGCGGGCGAAGCTCGATGCTGTGCTTGGTGAAGATTAAACCGGCGAGGCCTCAAAGCGGCAGATTGAAAACCCGCCCGGGCACCAGCTCACCCTTCTCGATCGCGCCGATGGCGACGACGACGCCGCCACAGGCTGCATAGGCCGAGCCCTCGAGAGGCGCGTCCGGGCCGCGCAAAAGCAGCGGCTGACCGCGCCTTAGTCTTGCTGCCGCACTAGAGTCGACGGCGATGCGCGGAACTTCCATAAGTCCTGACTCGACACGGCGCAGCGCCAGCGGGCGGGAGGCGGGATCTTCAAGCTGCGCCAAGGTCACCGCGTCTTTTTCGTAGAATGGCCCAACGCGCGTTCGCCGCAAGCTGCTGACGTGGCCATAACAGCCAAGAAGCCGGCCAAGATCGCGAGCGATCGCCCGTACATAAGTCCCCTTGCCGCAACGCGCCTCGAAGACCGTTTCTCCGGTCTCGCTGCTGATGAGCTCAAGGGCGTGGATCGTCACGGGACGCGGGGTCAGTGCCGGCGCTTCGCCATCGCGCGCGAGGTCGTAGGCGCGCTCCCCATTGATCTTGATTGCCGAATAGGAAGGCGGCAGTTGCAGAATCGTCCCGATGAAGCGCGGCAGAAGCGCAACAATCTCGGCTTCCGCCGGCCGCAGCTCCGATTGCGCGACCACTGTTCCATCGGCATCGTCGGTGTCGGTTTCCGCGCCCCAGCGCACTGTAAAACGATAGGCCTTCTCGCCGTCCTGAACGAAAGGGACGGTTTTTGTCGCCTCGCCAAAGGCGACCGGCAAAATGCCGGTGGCAAGAGGGTCGAGCGTTCCGGCATGCCCGGCCTTTTTGGCATTGAAAATCCGTTTGAGCCAGGAGACGGCCTGCGTTGAGTTCATGCCGGCTGGTTTGTCGAGGACAATCCAGCCGTGAACGTCCCTTCGCGCCGATCCGCGAGTTGTCATTCTGACTTTCCCTCTTTTCCGTCCAAATCACGTTTCACTTCGGGCGATCTCAGCAATGCGTCGATCTTGGCGCCATAGTCGAAGCTCTGGTCAGCCTTGAAGCGAATGTCGGGCGCAAATCTCAAATTGACGAGCCGGGCAAGCTCGCCGCGCAAGAATTTCTTGTGACGGTCGAGCGCGGTCAAAACATCGGCGATGTGTTTTCCGCCGAGCGGCACGACATAAATCGTTGCGAGCTTCAAATCGGGGCTCATCCGGACTTCCGTAATCGTTACGGCCCCGCCTTCGAGGATTGGATCCCCGACCGCCGAGCGCATGAGAAGCCCGGACATGGAATGCCGGATCAACTCGCCGACACGCAGCATCCGTTGCGAAGGCTCACCGCCCTGCTGATGATGAAGTCTGGACATGGAAATCTCCGGCGCCGCTGGCGCTCGTCTCCGGGGTCTTTCGTTAAGTTGAAAAGTGATCGCCGCTCACCGGCTGATCACTGCCCTTTCTCAGTTTTGATTGTTCGGGAAGCAGCCTATGAACAAAGGCTAGCGGAAACCCGCGTACTCCGGGTGCCGTTAGCTGCTTCGTAATGGACCGTTCGGATCACTGCTGCTCTGCTCATTCGCATGAGCTTGGCCAAAGTCTGCGATTTTTGAGTTCATGCACGAACGCGCCTTAAAGCGAGCGTTTGATCTCCTGCACTGTGTAGCATTCGATGACATCGCCAATCCGCATGTCCTGGTAATTTTCGAAGGCCATACCGCATTCCTGACCCGCTTGCACTTCCTTGACCTCGTCCTTGAACCGCTTGAGCGTCGAGAGCTTGCCTTCGTGCACCACGACATTGTCGCGGATCAGCCGCACATTGGCGCCGCGCTGAACCGTGCCGTCGGTCACGCGGCAGCCTGCGACCTTGCCGACCTTCGAAATCGTGAAAACCTCCAGGATCTCGGCATTGCCAAGCATTTCCTCACGCAAAGTCGGCGCGAGGAGGCCCGACATCGCGGCTTTCACGTCGTCGATGAGATTATAGATAATATTGTAATACCGGATTTCGATGCCAGCCTGTTCGGCAAGGGCCCGTGCCTCCTTGTGCGCGCGGACATTGAAGCCGATGACAGCCGCTCGTGAGGCTTCGGCCAGCGTTATGTCCGACTCGGTGATGCCGCCAACGCCGGCATGGATGACGCGCGCCGCGACTTCCTCGGTATTCAGCTTTTCGAGCGACGCGATGATCGCTTCGACCGAACCCTGAACGTCGCCCTTGATCACGAGAGGGAACTCCTTGCGGCCCGCCGTTTTCAACTGGCTCATCATGTCCGATAGCGATCCGCGCGCGAGGGAGCCCCTTGCGGCGGCCTTTTCGCGCTTCTGTCTCTCGCGGTACTCGGTGATCTCCCGTGCTCTCGCTTCGGTCTCGACCACGGCGACGCGATCGCCCGCCTCCGGAGAGCCCGAAAAGCCCAAAACCTCGACCGGGGTCGAGGGGCCGGCCTCCGTCCTCGTTTCACCCTTGTCGCCGAGGAGAGCACGCACGCGGCCCCATTGGGAGCCGCCAACGATGATGTCACCAACCCTAAGCGTGCCACGCTGCACCAGCACGGTCGCGACCGGACCGCGCCCCTTATCGAGCCGCGCCTCGATGACCGTGCCTTCGGCCGCCCGCGACGGATTGGCCTTGAGGTCGAGCATTTCAGCCTGCAGGGAGATCAGTTCGAGCAGCTTGTCGAGGTTGATCTTCTTGGTTGCTGAGACTTCGACCTCAAGCGTCTCGCCGCCGAGGCTTTCGACCTGCACCTCGTGCTGCAGCAATTCGTTGCGCACGCGCTCGGGTTTGGCGTCGGGCTTGTCGATCTTGTTGATCGCCACGATGATTGGGACATTGGCGGCGCGCGCATGAGCGATTGCTTCCGCCGTCTGCGGCATGACGCCATCGTCGGCGGCGACGACGAGAACGACAATGTCCGTCACCTTGGCGCCGCGTGCGCGCATGGCCGTGAAAGCCGCGTGACCTGGGGTGTCGATGAAGGTGATCTTCCCGCCGTTCGGTGCGGTGACCTGATAAGCGCCGATATGCTGGGTGATGCCTCCCGCCTCGCCGGATACGACGTTGGCATGCCGGATCGCGTCAAGCAGCGAGGTCTTGCCGTGATCGACATGGCCCATGATCGTCACGACCGGGGGACGCGGGAGGAGATCTCCGCCCATGTCTGGCGTATCGAAGAGGCCTTCCTCGACATCGGCCTCGGCAACTCTTTTGACCGTATGGCCGAGTTCTTCGGCAATGAGCTGGGCCGTGTCCGCATCGATGACGTCGGTGATCTTGGCCATCTGGCCTTGCTTCATCAGAAGCTTGATGACATCGACGCTGCGCTCCGACATCCGGCTGGCGAGTTCTTGGATCGTGATCGTCTCGGGGAGGATCACTTCACGGGAAAGCTTTTCCTTGACCTCGCTGACATGGCCTTTGAGCCTCTGGACCCGCCGGCGGAAGGCCGCAACGGATCTGGTCCGTTCTTCTTCCTCTTCGCCGGTGATATTGGCAAGCGTCAAGCGGCCGCGGCTTTTTTGCTCGGCGCCCTTGACAGGGCGAGGAACGGCAGCCTTCACTGGTATGCCGGGACGGCGCACCAGATGGGGGACCTCTTCTTCCTCGGCCAGCAAAGGCCTTGGGGCTGGCGAAAGAGCAACGGGAGCTGCAGCCGGGGCGGCGGCTGGAGCCTTGCGCGCGGGCGGAGCAGATGGGGCGGGCGCGGGTTCGCCACCGGCAAGGCGCCGTTTCGCCTCGGTCTCCGAGCGGCGCTTGGCTTCCGCCTCCAGAGCACGGCGCGCTTCTTCCTCGCGTTTGCGAGCTTCGGCTGCGGCACGCTCTTCACGCTCGCGGGCTTCCCGTTCTTCGCGGGCCTTGGCTTCGGCCTCGGCGCGTTTACGTTCTTCGATCTCGCGCTCGCGCGCGTCGGAAAGGGCACGCTGGCGGGCTTCACGTTCCTCGTCGGTCAGCGAACGCAAAATAACGCCCGACGGAGCGCGATGCTGTGGCGTTTGGGGTGCTGCCTGCGGGCGCGGCTTCGGGGTGGCAGCGGATACAGGCGGGGGCGGAGGAGCTGCGGCGGTTTCGCGCGGGGGATGCGCCTCCCCCGGGGTGATCGCCCGGCGTTTCACTTTCTCGACGACCACCGCTTTCGAGCGTCCATGAGAAAAGCTCTGGCGCACGATGCCTGACTCGACAGGGCGCTTTAAGGTCAGCTTCTTCGCAGGAGCGACGCTCAATGTCGTGTCACCAGGGTTCTTGGTGTCATTCATCAGTTTTACATTCCCGGGCCCGCGCCCATTCGGTTTCAGCACCGGATGTCCGGCGCCCTGTTCGATTTCTCTTCGGTTTCGTTCAAATCCAGTCCAGGCGGCCGGTTAAGACCATCCGCCTGTAACGGCCCGGATCGGTAAAGCGCCAGTTTCCGGCAGCGCCGCAAAAATCCGCCCGCTGCCGGCCCTTCGATCAGAGCCGCATGTATCACATTTGTCCGGCCCAATGCCAAATCCAATTGACCGGACGAAAACAATTCAATGCACGGCCTTGCCGTCTCGCAGCCATGGCGCCGGCGCAGGGCTTGGCCAAGTTTGCGCATCCCCTCGGGGCTGCCATCCGCCGCGTGGATGACTCCAGCAACGGCGCGCAGGGCGATCGCCTCCTCGGCCTTAGCAAAGCCTGTAATGACAAGCCCCGCTTTATTGGCCAGGGACAATGCCTGGAGACAATCCTTTGTCAATAAAGCCTCGATCTCGGCCGCCAGACTTTCGGAAGCCACAACTTTTGTCTTAAAGCCACGGGAAAAAGCTTGCCGTTTGACTGCTTCCGCAACCCGATCAGCACGTGCCGTGACCCAAACACCGCGCCCAGGCAATCTGCGCCCAATGTCGGGGACAACCATCGCCCCAGGTCCCATGACGAAGCGAATCATATCCTCCGGCGAACCCTTCGTCCTGGTGACGATGCAGGTTCGCTCGGGGATCCCTTCCGCATCGGGAAATCGAGGCCTGTCCAAGTAAATTTCTCCTTGATCATGTCTGCTTCGCCGGAAGCATTCGTGATCTCCAGCAATTTGACTTATCGAATGTTTCTCCCATGCTCTGCAAGAGTTTGGATCAAGCTCTAGCCGCTGGCCTCGTTTGCGAACAAATCCTCGGATGGATTTGGCATTGAGTCTATCCAGCCTGCCTTGACCCGCGCCGTCATAATGAGAGTTTCCGCTTCTTCACGGGAGATTTCGAACCCGTTGAGAACACCAGGGTGCTTCACCGTCTCACCCTCCTTGCGTTCATTCCAGCCCACAAGATCATCGGTCGCACAGCCGGCCAGGTCCTCGACCGTTTTGATGCCGTTTTCACCGAATTTGACAAGCATGGCTGTCGTCACCCCGGCGACCTCCTTGAGATCATCGGAAACACCGAGCTCGCGCCGGCGGGCGTCCTGTTCGGCTTCGATTTTTGCCAGATACTCATGGGCCCTCGACTGAATTTCAGCAGCCGTCTCCTCGTCGAAGCCTTCGATCGAGGCAACCTCGGAGGGCTCCACGAAAGCCAGTTCCTCGACGGATCTGAATCCTTCCGACGCAAGCAATTGGCCGACAACCTCATCGACGTTCAACGCTTTCATGAACGTATTCGTCCGTTCGGCGAATTCCTTCTGCCGGCGTTCCGATTCCTCGGCTTCCGTCAGAATGTCGATGTCCCAGCCAGTAAGCTGAGAGGCAAGGCGGACATTCTGGCCGCGGCGTCCGATCGCCAAGGAAAGCTGGTCGTCCGGCACGACAACTTCGATCCGCGAGGAATCTTCATCGAGGACGACCTTGACCACCTCCGCTGGCTGGAGCGCATTCACGATGAAGGTGGCGGCATCCGGCGACCATGGGATGATATCGATCTTCTCACCCTGCAATTCGTTGACGACCGCCTGCACCCGCGAGCCGCGCATGCCGACGCAGGCGCCGACCGGATCGATCGACGTGTCGCGTGAAGTCACCGCGATCTTGGCGCGCGAGCCGGGGTCGCGTGCGACCGCCTTGACCTCGATGACACCATCATAAATTTCGGGAACCTCCTGACGGAACAGTTTCGCCATGAACTGCGGATGCGTACGCGACAGGAAAATCTGCGGTCCGCGCTGTTCGCGCCGGACATCGTAAACATAGGCGCGGGCCCGATCGCCGGGCCGGAAGACCTCGCGGGGAATGAGCTCGTCGCGCCTGATCGTTGCCTCGCCGCGCCCGAGATCGATGATGACATTGCCATATTCCACGCGTTTCACGACGCCGTTGACGATGTCGCCGATCCGGTCCTTGTATTCCTGATATTGCCGTTCGCGCTCGGCTTCGCGGACCTTCTGGACGATCACCTGCTTGGCTGATTGCGCGGCTATACGCCCGAAGTCGAAAGGCGGCAAAGTTTCGGCGATCCAATCGCCGACCTGGGCTGCGGGGTTTTTCTTGCGCGCTTCAGCGAGGGTGATCTGCGTTGCGTCGTTCTCAATCTGATCGACGACGAGAAGCAGGCGGGAGAACCGGATCTCTCCGGTTTTCGGATTGATTTCAGCGCGAACCTCGGTCTCTTGGCCATAGCGGGATCGCGCGGCTCTTTGAATGGCATCTTCCATTGAGGCGAGCACGATCTGGCGGTCGATCGATTTTTCTCGCGCAACGGCGTCGGCGATCTGCAAAAGTTCGAGCCTATTGGCGCTGACTGCCATCCCTGTCTCCTGTTTCAGGCGAGGCCGCGCCCGGGCGGCGCGGCGCCGGTAATTTGGTTTGTACTTTGTTGGGGCTGCTGGCGCGCTTGAATTTGGACATCACCCCGGCGGGCAGCAGGGGTTTTGCCTTGCTGGCACCCCGTGCAAAGCGGCCGGGTCCGCGCCGCGGCCCAAGGGCGCGGCCTTCTTCCGGAGAGGTCATGCCTTCCCCGTTCGAATCCCGCTCTGATGCCGCTTTTGCGGCCCGCAGAGCATCGCGGATAAGCGCCTCCGTCAACACGAGCCTTGCCTCGGCGATATCGTGGAGCGGAAGCTGCACCGTCACCGCTTCGCCAGGCTTGGCGTCGCTGCGATCGAGTGTCACCGCCGCACCTTTGCCCTGGCCCTCAACCGTGCTGATAACCCCGCGGAAACGCTTGCGCCCATCGATTCCGGTATGCATCTCGATCCGGGCTTCATGCGCAATGGCCCGCTGGAAATCGGAGATGCGGACAAGCGGCCGGTCGATTCCTGGCGAGGAAATTTCAAGGCGATAGGCGGATTTCACCGGGTCTTCGACATCAAGAACAGGCGAAAGGGCTGCGCTAACGGTTTCGCAATCATTGACATCCATCGACCCGTCTGGCCGTTCCGCCATGATCTGAAGGGTCATTCCCGCTTGCGCAGACAGCTTGACGCGGACCAGCCGGTAGCCAAGACCGGTTAAAACCGGCTGCACAAGATGTGCCACACGCGCAGCAACCCCGGTTTCCTCGACTAAACGGGGTTCATCAAGCCCGCCTTGCTGTTCCAGAGCGGTATTTCCGTGATCCAAATTTTGCCGTTCCATCGCCGGTTCACTCCGGCATCAAAACCAGGGCACCACGCTTCGGCCACGACGCTGTCCAAGGACAATAAAAAAGAGCGGGTCCCAGAGGGCCCACTCTCAATAAAGCGATTGTATCAATTGAACAACCGTTATGAGAAGCATGAACGTGAAGCCGATATAGGGCAGGGGGAGCCCCAGTGCAAGATGGGAGCATGAAATCTCGTTCCGGGTGCTTGCTTTTCTGCCCGCTTTGCGTATAAGGCCCCCTTCCGAACCGCCCGGCTAAAGGGCTGCCGTGGCGGTTCTTTCTAGCTTAAACCGGAACAGGAGCGCGATTGCAGCTCCCTTTTGCGGCCTACTTTGACGCCCGCCGCCCCACGGAGACTTGAGCCAAATGCCCAAACTAAAAACCAAATCCGGCGCCAAGAAGCGATTCAAGATCACCGCGACAGGCAAGGTGATCTATGCGCAACGCGGCAAACGCCACGGAATGATCAAACGGACCAACAAGCAGATCCGGAATCTGCGCGGCACTTCCGTGCTCTTCAAGAGCGACGGCGACAACGTCATCAAATTCTTTCTGCCGAACGGCTGAACGCCACCAGCCCATTCATTTATTAGATCCGGAGATCTTCCATGGCACGCGTAAAGCGCGGCGTCACCTCGCACGCCAAACACAAGAAGACCCTAGCGGCCGCCAAGGGCTTTTACGGCCGCCGCAAGAATACGATCCGGGCGGCGAAGGGAGCCGTCGACCGTTCGATGCAATATGCGACGCGGGACCGCCGCGCCAAGAAGCGAGTCTTCCGCGCCTTGTGGATCCAGCGGCTCAATGCGGCGGTACGTGAACACGGCCTGACCTATTCGTGCTTCATCGATGGCCTCTGCAAGGCCGGAATCGAAATCGATCGCAAGGTTCTCTCCGGACTTGCGATCAGTCAGCCGGACGCATTTAAAGCAATCATCGAGAAGGCGAAAAGCGCCCGGCTGGCTTGACAATGGAATCATTGCTGCCGCTGGGGCGGCGCCCGCTGTGGATCGAGTTGGTACGCCCGCGGTGTTTTCGTCCGCGATAGGCCAGATGGGCGCCCGCAGCCGCCTGACATGATCTGTTCAAAACCGGAAATGGCTCGTGGAAATCCGTGCTATCGGCTAGCATGACAGCTGGCCGAATCGGAGCCAAAAGCGATGGTCCCGCCCGCGAACTCCATGGAAGAGGGCAACGAAGACTTCTCCCAGCTCCTCGACCACGCTGGCTTTGTGCATCTTCATGTTCACAGCTCCTACTCGTTGCGTGAAGGAGCGCTGAGTGTTGCCAGGCTCGCCAAGCTCGCCGCTGCGGACTCAATGCCGGCGCTGGCAATAACTGATTCGAACAATCTTTTCGGCGCGCTGGAGTTTTCGGATAAGCTCGCCAAGGCAGGCGTGCAGCCGGTCACCGGCATCCAGCTCACTCTCGATTTTCACGATGGCGCCGAGATGACCCCTCGCGGCGAGGCAGGCTCCGGGCGCGCCTCCATCGTGCTCCTGGCGCAGACTGCCGCTGGATATTTGAATCTGATGCATATTGCCTCGCGTGCTTGGCTCGATCCCAGCCCGGGGGATCCTCCATATGTGAGCATTAACCGGCTGGAAGGCCGGACGGAGGGGCTGATCGCGCTGACAGGAGGCCCCTCGGGCCCCCTTGATCTGGCCTTCGCCCGGGATCGCGCTGAGCTTGGCTTTGCCCGGGCAAAACAGCTCGATCGGCTGTTTCCGGGGCGGCTTTACGTCGAAATCCAGCGTCACGGTCTTGCATCCGAGCGCGCCATCGAACCGCAACTCCTCGATCTGGCCTATAGGTCCTCCCTGCCGCTCGTTGCTGCCAATGAGGTTTTTTTCGCGGAGGCCTCCGACCATGAAGCGCATGACGCCCTGATCTGCATCGCGGAGGGAACGGTCATCAGCGACGGCGACCGCCGCCAGCTTTCGCCGGAGCACCGTTTTAAGACGCGGGCGGAAATGCGTGCGCTTTTCGCGGACCTGCCGGAGGCAACCCGGAACAGTGTCGAGATCGCGCTGCGTTGCACCTACCGTCCGGTAAGCCGCAAACCTATTTTGCCGCGTTTCGCCGATGGCGGGGCCGAGGATGAAGCAAGGCAATTGCGCATGCAGGCAGAGGCAGGTCTTGCCGCACGCCTTGCCGCGCATGGCCCAGCGCAGGGCGCTACCGAGGCGGATTATCACACAAGGCTCGCCTTTGAGCTTGATGTGATCATCAAGATGAATTTTCCGGGCTATTTTTTAATCGTCGCGGATTTCATCAAATATGCGAAGTCGCAGGGTATTCCCGTTGGCCCCGGGCGTGGATCGGGCGCTGGCTCTCTCGTCGCCTATGCGCTGACGATCACGGATCTCGATCCGATCCGTTTCGGGCTTTTGTTCGAGCGCTTCCTCAACCCCGACCGTGTGTCGATGCCGGATTTCGACATCGATTTTTGCCAGGAGCGCCGTGACGAAGTCATCGCCTACGTCCGCCGCCGCTATGGCGAGGATAAGGTCGCACAGATCATTACCTTCGGGTCCTTTCTGGCGCGCGGCGTCCTGCGCAACGTCGGGCGGGTGCTCGCAATGCCGCTCGGACAGGTCGATAAGCTCGCCAAGCTCGTCCCTCAGAATCCGGCGGCGCCCGTGAGCCTCAAGCAGGCCATCGAGTCCGAGCCGCGCTTGAAGGAAGCTGCGGAGTCGGAGCCTCGCGTCGCCAAAATGCTTCAGATCGCGCAAACACTCGAAGGGCTCTATTCCAATGCCTCGACGCACGCGGCCGGTATCGTCATTGGGGACCGGCCGCTTGAAGAACTCGTGCCGCTCTATCGTGATCCGAAGTCGGACATGCCGGCAAGCCAGTTCAACATGAAATGGGTCGAACAAGCGGGGCTCGTGAAATTCGATTTCCTCGGCCTAAAAACACTGACGGTTATCGCCAACTGCATCAAGCTTCTCAGGAAGCGCGGCATCGCCCTTGAGCTTGCGAGCATTCCTCTCGACGATAAGAAGACCTTTGCCATGCTGGAACGCGGCGAAACGATCGGCGTGTTCCAGCTTGAAAGCGCAGGGATGCGCAGGGCGCTGGCCGATATGCGGGCTGACCGCTTCGAAGACATTATCGCGCTCGTCGCCCTTTACCGGCCAGGACCCATGGCGAATATTCCGGTCTATTGCGCGGTGAAGCGGGGCGAAGAGGAACCGGACTATATCCATCCCGATATCGCGCCCGTACTCAAGGAAACCTTTGGCGTCATCATCTATCAGGAACAGGTGATGCAGATCGCCCAAATCCTTGCTGGATATTCGCTCGGCGAGGCAGATCTTTTGCGCCGTGCCATGGGCAAGAAGATCAAGGCGGAGATGGCCGCGCAGCGCGACCGTTTTGTCAGCGGCGCAGTAAAACGCGGCCTTGCGGCAGCGCAGGCCAATGAGATCTTCGATCTTCTCGCCAAATTCGCCGATTATGGCTTCAACAAAAGCCACGCGGCTGCCTATGCGCTGATCGCCTATCAGACAGCCTATCTCAAGGCGAATTATCCCGTCGAATTTCTTGCCGCTTCCATGACGCTCGACAAATCGAACACCGATAAGCTCGCTGAATTCTGCAACGAGGCACGCCGCCTCGGCATTAAGATCCTGCCGCCGTCGGTGCAAAAGTCGGGTGCCGATTTCGAACCAGCCGAAGCGGACGGCGCGCCAGCCATCCGCTATGCGCTCTCCGCGATCAAGGGGGTGGGCGAGGGGCAGGCGCGCGCGCTCGCGGCGATCAACGCGAGCGGGGAGAATCTCCTGGCCGAAGCATCCCGCCCGGCCAAGCCAGCCTTTCGTGATCTCGCGCATTTCGCGGCGAAGCTCAATGCGCGCGAAATCAACAAACGGGTGATCGAGAGTCTTGCCGCCGCCGGCGCCTTCGATGAGCTTGAGTCCAATCGCGCGCGGGTTCACGCGGGCGCTGAATTCATTCTCGCTTCAGCACACCGGCGCGAGGAGGAACAGCTCGCCGGACAAAGCGTGCTGTTTGGCGGTGAGAGTCAGGATACTCTCATACTGCCAAAGGCCGATCCCTGGCCGCTGAATGAACGGTTGCGGCGGGAGTTTGAGACGGTCGGCTTTTTTTTATCGGGCCATCCTCTCGATAGCTATACCGCAGTCCTCGCGCGCCTGCGGGTCCAGCGCTGGGCGGAATTCGTCCGCGCGGTCAAACAGGGTGCCTCCGCCGGAAGGCTCGCGGCCATAGTGCTCGACCGCCACGAACGGCGCACCAAGTCGGGCGCGAAGATGGGGATCGTCCAGCTCTCGGATCAGTCCGGCCAGTATGAGGCGATCCTGTTCCAGGAAGGTCTCAACCAATACCGTGATCTTCTCGAGAAGGGGGCGGCTGTGCTCCTCTCCCTGCAAGCCTCGCTGGAAGGCGAGGACGTGCGCGCCCGCATCATTTCCGCAGAGCTTCTGGATGCGGCGGCAAGCCGGCTTGGCAAGGGGCTGCGAGTCTTTCTTCGGGACGAAAATCCGCTCGGCGAGATCTCCCGGCATCTGCGCACGCGCGGTGATGGTGACGTCTCGCTGGTCCTTTTGACGGAGAACGGTGAAATCGAAGTCAAACTGCCCGGCAAATTTTCCGTTTCGCCGCAGGTGGCGGGCGCCCTCAAAGCCGTTCCGGGGATTGTCGCCGTCGAGCATGTGTGAGCCCGGAGGAAGGGAGGCACTGCGATGATGAAGCTTTAATGGGCGCCGCGCACGCGATCCTTGCGTGCCTTGAGGGTGCCCGGAGAAGCGGTTACGCCGGGGCCTTGGCTGCTTGGCGAGCAGTTCTTGGCGGCCGATGCCATGATCGGAAGTGGCCTTCATTGCGGAATCGGCATCTTCAAGCTCGTGCCTTCACGCCCGGCGCTGAAAGCGATCTGCGGCAGATCGACCGCCTCATCGAGCTTGCCGGCAAGGCTCTTTCCGCCCAGGCTCCGAGCTCAAGACGCTCAAAGAAGAACTTAACCGCATCATTGCATGGTTCGTTAAGGGAGGAGCGAGCGGGGCTGCCAGCCCGGCGGCTTCTCCGTTGCGATCGCACATGCTCAGCGGGCGATCGAAAAGCAGCATGAAAAGAGCATGAGTCGCTGCGCCAAGCGCACGTGTCCCGGCAACAACCATAGGCCGGATGGCCTCCTGATGGAAGTGTGTTCCCCCAACGGTCAAGCCGTCACAGGGCAGCCAGGTCTGCTTTCCCGCACTATCACACGATGGTGCGTGTGGCGGCGCAGATTCGGCCTGCGCTTCTTCCTCATCGCCGTGATCTACAATATGGAACTCCAAGTGCCATGACGGTTATGCAAGAGGTCTATTGAAAGACTGCACGGGGAATTCAAGCGGCGGATCAAGGCCTGCGGGTCTCTTTCAGGGAGCTTTTGAACACCCTGCATTATTAACCATCCATGTATTTCCATGCTGCAATAAGTCGCAGCCATTATATTCGCATGCAACAATAAGCCGCAGCCGCGCGGCTCATAAGTGTATTCTTCCTGCGCAAATAAGTTCTGTCGATACCATCGATAAGAACAAACGATTTCCCCTCCCTTAACCCGCCGCGTAACTCTTTCGTACTCCGTGAACCGGGAAAGCATGCGCTAGAGTCATGTGCCATTTCTTTGGTGAGCGGTGTGGAAATAATGAGAGGCTAATGACATGAGCTTAGTAACTGGAACTGTACGCACCGGCGAGGTTGCGGCCGCCGCCGAGGCGCCCCTGTTAAATGGGAAGCCGCTCATCCTTGCCGTTGCTGCAATGTGCATCTGGTATACCTGCGTGCGCATCTATGAGCAGATTTTCGGCTGGTACGCTGGACTTGATTCCTTCGCGCCAGAGTTCACCACCTACTGGATGACCATTCTCTACATTCAGGAGCCGGTCGAACTGATCACATTCCTCGCAATCATCGGCTGGATGTGGAAGACCCGCGACAGGGATATCGCGAACATTCAGCCCCGCGAGGAAATGCGCCGCATCTTCACGCAGCTTGGCTGGATCGTCGTCTATGGCGTTGCGATTTACTGGGGCGCCAGCTACTTCACCGAGCAGGATGGCACCTGGCATATGACGGTGATCCGCGATACCGACTTCACGCCTAGCCATATCATCGAGTTCTACATGAGCTATCCCATGTATATCGTCATGGGTGTTGCCAGCTTCATGTATGCAAGGACGCGGCTTCCGACCTTCGCCTGCCACGGCTGGTCGATTGCCTATGTTCTCCTGTTCATTGGCCCGTTCATGATTTTCCCGAACGTCGGTCTCAATGAATGGGGTCACACCTTCTGGTTCATGGAGGAACTCTTCGTTGCTCCGTTGCACTGGGGGTTTGTGTTCTTCGGCTGGTTCACGCTGGCAGTCTTCGGTGTCTCTCTGCAGATCCTCGGCCGTGTAGGCGAGCTTTGCAAGGGGTACGAAGACGTCTGCGGACTTGAACCGGCTGAATGATGAGGGCTGGCGGTGCCGGTGCTCATCGGCTCCGCCAGAACCTAGTCCCTGAAATTGCGGTTCCGTTCAGGAAGTGCGGTTCCAGGGAGTTCTATCTTTGCTGTAGGATTAAGCTCAACCTCAAATCCGCTCCGTTAATCCGGCGCCAGCAGTTGGAAATTATGTCCGGGGAGCACAGCGGGACAAAATGTCCCGCCTGATCGGCCACCTCTCCATCCCCGCCGGTTCATCCCCGGCGGGGAATTCTTTTTTTGGCAGAATAAGGCCGTGATTTCTGGACACAAATCATTGCATTTAGAATAGATCAAAGTCTGTCCGGCGGCCGCAAGGAGATTACCTCAAGGCTTCTCAAAAAATATTGATTAAGCGGAACGGCGTCATATATTGCGCGCGCGATTCCCCATAGATAGTGACTATATGTATGGAAATTTACCAGATTCGGCACTTCGTCGCGGTCGTTGAGGCGGGCGGGTTCACCAAGGGTGCGCAGCGGGTCGCCATATCTCAGCCAGCCATTTCGGCGAGCATCGCCAAGCTCGAAGCGGAGCTCGATGTCAAATTGCTCGAGCGGCGGCATTCGCAAGTGGTGCCGACCCCTGCGGGAAGGCGCTTGCTCGAAATGGGCAAGGCAATTTTGCAAACATGCAACGCCGCAAAAGCTGAGATCAAGAGGATTGGAAACCGGAAGCCTCTAAGGATCGGCGTTCTGCCGCCGCTCTCCACGGGGCGTGTTTCGAGCCTGCTGAGCTCCTTCCAGCAGGCCAATCCCGCCATTCCTGTCGAGGTGACAGATGGTCATTGCGATAGCTGGTGTCACTGCGACCAAACATTCGGGCCGCTTGTTGAAGGCGATCGTGATGTCATCCTCTCGGTCCTGAATGATGCCATCATGGCCAGGTTCGCAAGCCAGATTCTATTCAAGGCGCCGTATATGCTGGCAGTCCGGCCAGATCATCCCTTTGCCCAGCAGCAAGCCATAGCGGTCGGCGATCTCGCTGACCAGCCGCTTATTTTGCCAGAGCGCTGCGCCTTCCTGCAGGACGTGACGAATGCACTTGCTTCGCGCGGCATCGGGGCGCACATAGTATACCGGACAGATCACGATGATAGAGCGCTTGCTCTTGCCGCCGCTGGCCTTGGCCTTGCGCTTTTGCCCGGTTCATTTGAAACCCCGGGTGTGAGGCAGGTATCGATTTCTGATCTTGGCATTTCCAGAACGGTCGGGATTGTATGGTCTCGTGAGAGAGAAGATGGCGATGTCAAGGAATTTGTTTCATTCGCCGGAAACCATAATTGGGCGCAATAGAGGCCGCGTCCGGCTTTGGCGTGCCGCTAGCTTGACCGCGGCGCGCCCAGCGCTGGCCTCGCGGTGAGACAATGAGGCAAGATATACGGCACTGGACAATTGGCGGGCAATCATAATCTCTAGCAGAGTAGATTGCTCGTCTGCGATATTGTCTGCGCTATACCTGCCGCCGGCGGCAGAGCTGCCGCGCCGCTAAGATTGTGCTCAATGCAGCTCCAAGGTAGATTCACTTTATAACTATCCGGTTCTCTTCCCGCCTATAAGCGAGACCTGCAGCTGATCATAACTATTTTTGATACGGCAATAACAACAAACAATTTCCTCTCGCCTGTTCCTGCGCGTAGCTTTTTGGGACAATTGCTAACCGGAAGCATGAACGCAAGTGTCATGCCTCTCGGGAAGCAGCCCTGAACAAGAGAGGCTATAACATGAGCTTAGTAACTGGAACTGTGCGCACCGGCGAGGCAGCGGCCGCCGCCGAGGTGCCTCTTCTTGACGGAAGATTGCCCATTATCGGGACGCTCGGGATCTGCACCTTCTATGTTGGTGTGCG
>Ga0209061_1000945_pt1 | contig 56199 bp, 38 predicted proteins | sample Coa_R1_10_FD_187157 | JGI IMG/M metagenome (GOLD analysis project Ga0209061, IMG submission 187157) | Surface soil microbial communities from Centralia Pennsylvania, which are recovering from an underground coalmine fire - Coalmine... | ecosystem: Environmental > Terrestrial > Soil >... | reverse complement strand
CTGGGATATATAACGGCATAGCTTTGCCCGCTGCCCCAACCGTGTATTCTACGCCGCCGCCTTTGCCAACGGTTTACCCGACAAACTCGCCTGTTCCGATGTATCATTCCCAGGCTCCTTTTGCCGCTACCCCAAACGTGTATACCCAGCAGGCTATTGGTGCCGGGTATCAGCAGGGAGGGCAGAAGATGGGCAGACGCGGCGCGCTCGGCTGGGTTCTGGGTGCGGCTGCTCTGGTTGTGGTCGGTGGTGGTATGGGGACCTATCTTTACCTGAGTAATAGCAGTAATAGTAACGGCCAGACCGGGACCAGTGGTCAGCCCGGTGTCAATGGCCAGCCGACCGCTAATAGTACGCCAACAGGTCAGCCTCGCCCAGCTCTCTACACGCTCACAGGACATACGGGATCCGTAACTAGCCTAAGCTGGTTGCCGGGTGGTACGCTCCTGGCTTCCGGCTCGGATGATGCAACTGTACGTCTCTGGAGCGCAGACACCGGTAGCCTGGTTGCAAAACTCAACGCGATATCCCCCGTGCTCTCGGTTGCCTGGAATCCTGATGGCAGTATCCTGGCGGCTGGTTCAGAAGATCATAGCTTGAATCTCTGGAACCCTGGCGGCTCGCTGATCAAGCACGAAGCTGCGTGGGGAGCGCCCATCTCTGCGCTGGTCTGGCAGAAAAGTGTGCTTTTCCTGGGCACCTATGGAGATGGGCTGCGTGCTCTGAATACGACAAGTTATAAACGTCTTGGTAAAGGCTCTCCGGGAACGCACATCAATGGCTTCGCACTTTCTCCCAGCGGGCGCTACCTGGCGCTGGCTCTGGCTGGCGGATCTATTTCTTTCGTGGATCTTGCTCACGCCTGGGAGACGGTTGATACGATCCAGCCCGGCCACGGCGCGGCGCTTTCTCTTGCCTGGTCTCCCGATGGCAGCCTGGTGGCCGTCGGCTACGCGGATGATCACGCGCTTGTGTACAGTGCCAGCACAAGGCAGGAACTCTTTGATCTCAAGCACACAGGTCCGGTCTATAGTGTGGCCTGGAGCCCAGATTCTACTGCCTCCGTGCCTGTTCTGGCCAGCGGATCAGGCGGAAACAACTCGGTCAATATCTGGAACCTCGGCCCAGACAAGAACCAGATTATCTATTCCGGCCATACTGATGCCGTGCTCGCCGTGGCCTGGGGCGACAATCTGCTGGCTTCTGCCTCTAAAGATCAGACCGTGATTCTGTGGCGGCTGCCAGCGGCGTAAGTATACATCTCAGGGATTCTCCACTCGTTCTCTCCTCGGCCCGAACCCCACAAGCTTCGCCGGGATATCGCGCAGTACCGGCGTGTGCAGTGCCAGCTTGAACATCAGCGGAAGAACCGGAGACCCTTTCGTGTCGGTGGCCCGTTCAAGAAGTTGCTTCTGCATGAGGTTCTGGAGGCTCTGGATAAGCCTGGTGGGCAGTTCGCGCCGGCGCTGCACGCGGGCGAGATTGGAGGTGCGCGCTTTGCCCTCCCGCAAGTCATCGGTCAGAATGTTGGCCGCGGCCACGGCATCCTGGATGGCGTACGCGATACCCTCCAAGGTGCTTTCAATGACGCCACCCTCGCCTTCCAGGTTTTTAGGCAACAGCCAGAGCGCATAAAGTGGATTTTCCATCCTTGACGTGCGCTTATCAGCAAGATTGATGTAATGGAGCGTGGTTTCATAACTGCCCAGCAGATAGTTGCCGTCCAGTTGCGGGCAGAAATCCTGATAGCTTGCCGCCTCGCATATGTAATGACGGGGCCAGCGGAACGGCTTGCGTGACAATTGCAATTTCCCAGCCGCTTCCTGAATGCTTGTCCAGCTCCTTTTAGGCAAGAGCTGCATTAGCTTCATTTTGGGCATGTCATAATAATGCTGCCGGATAAGGGTTTCTTCCTCTTCGGTAAACGCGCCGCCGCGCCCTCCCCCGGCTTTCCAGATATAAGCTACGTCAATGCGTGGATTTAATGCGTCCAGCCAGTCAATCGTCAGGCGCATCCAGTGCATTGACATAATCTCTATCTCGATGCGATTGATAAGAATGTTAAAGGCGCGTTGCTTCTTTTCAAAGGGCATCTTCGTCCATACTTTATCAAAATTACTAAGCAGGCTGTGCAGTTCGATAATTTCTTCCTTGCTATCCATAATCCCCAGCCGGGCTTTCTTCGCCTCCAGGGATTTCTGGGTATGCATGAGTTCATCCCTTTCGTCCTCCAGCATCGTATACATAGGGTCTTCCGAAGGGGTTTTCATGCGTTTTCTGGCGTTTTCCAGCAGTTGCCGCGCAATCGACTCCAGTTGATCATGGATGCTGACAAAATCATCTCCCTGCTGGCCGTAAATCTGCTCCAGAGCGGCCCTTACCTTATCCGCCACTTTCGGATCATTTGCTATCAGGGCTTTCAGGCGGGAGATGATGAGCGCATCGAAGTATTCCCCCGTAAGATGCAAAAACTTCACCTTGCGCATCTCGGTGTCGCGGCTGCATGTGCCAAGATAATACGATTTGCCTCTATCCACATCATGGGTGATATAGGCATTAAGCCCTGGCCGGGGAGATTTGACCAGCAGCTTGCCCAGAAACAGCAGTTCTTCCTGCGTTTCAGTTTTCTTGGGTCGTGTAACGGCACGGTTTTTCTCCACCGGCTCGCCTTCCAGCGTATAGCCGGTTAAAGCAGCATATCCTTCGGCAAAAAGCGCATAATCGAGGATGGGGTCATGATGATCGACGATGGTATCCGGCTTCTGCATGCTGGGCTGCCACCAGCCGATATACATCACATTCTTGAACCATTCCCGCAGCGTATTAGGGTCAATCGGCTTATATCCTGATCCCGGAATATAGTGTATGTTCGTCTTGAAAGTATAACGCTCTCTGTCCTCGTCCGGGATTTCAGGAAAGAGATAGGCTCTCTCCGCTACTTCACGGGCAAGCCTTCCCATGTTCCAGCTTAATGCCTGCGCCCTCTGCGCAAGTTTGCGCATTTCCTTCGCCCACGGCTCATAAATGACTATTTCCTGTTCCTTTTTCTTGCCCTTCACAACAAAGCCCGGAGGCAATGCACGCCCGTCATAACCGCCCCTGTCTGCCTTATTCTGCTTGACCTGGTGCATATATTTGACATGTCCCTCGATGTAGCCGTAAGCCTCGCGCATCTTATCCTGAAAAGCAATCAGATCCCGATAGTTGCTAAAATCGTAAATGCGCGTGCGCTCTTCGGTAGAAGCGGATGAAATGGGCGGCACAATGACTTTGATGTGCCGCTCTTCTGCCAGCCGGGTAAATGCGCCGACCTGATCCATGTGCTTATTGCGGAAAAGCCGGTCTTCGCGTGCCATGACAATAGTTCCGACAATGCCTTTGTGCATGTTCTGATAGAGACGGTCAAGCTCTGCCCGCTGATCGATGCGTTTCTGCCCGGAGACGCCCGCGCCTTCATCAAACAATTCTACCTTTGGCTCGTCTTCTTCGTAAAGCAGCTTGCCGTAGTCCTGCAAGCCTAACTGCGTCTCGCGGCTTTCGCCATATGCAGTATCAGCTCCGGTCTTGGATTGCCTCACCAGAACGGCGGTAACGCGGGTCTTGTCAATTTCCGGCAGCCTTTCAGCATAGTGATTGGAGCGAGCGACGGATTGGCGAAACTTGAATGTCCTGGGTTCTGACATGGATTTTTCTCCTTGTGTCGGTCTGCATCTCTATATGCAGAACTATACCATAAAAACAGTATCTTATTACTCGATTGCCACTATTCTCCTGCAAAGCGATAGGTGCTTATCCTCGGCATGCGCTTGAGATAGACGATTGCCTGTATAGTCAATGTGCCGCCTTGCGCATGGAGGTGGCTTTGGGCCACAAACGCGACAAACGAAACGAACTGATAGCCCTTCGGAATGGGAATAGAACGCTGGGCGATGGTTTCAATATCCGGCGCAAAATACGCAAGCGGCGTGCATACTTGCGTCAATGTGATGACGGCGCTGGCCGCTTCATCACCGGCCTGATGGTCTGAGGAAAGGCTACTGTTGCAATCAAGAGGCAACAGCACATCGCCTGGCCTCGCCTCTTTATTTGCTTGGCTACGCACCGCTGCATTGACCTGTGCTGTCAGTGTTTGGGTTCCTGTGCTTATATCTGATTTCGTCAGTTCCGGCAGGTCTTTTGCGTCCTGGCCGCCACTGAAGGCATAAAGATTCTGGGCAAGGATGGAAGCGCCACAACAGGTGCGGTCAATGTCGCTGGCGGCAATATTGCCCGTCGCGCCGGGAACTCTGCTGACTGCGCTTACTGAAATGGTGCCATAGGTCGGAGGGGTCGTCGCAATTGCCGCAGGAATATTGGCGGGCTGGGTTGTGGCAATCTCTACTCCGCTTTTGCCTGTAAGCGTGGTGCCTGCTGGCACGGTTTGAGGCGTGAAGAGGCCATTATAAAATGTGATAAATCCGGTGGCTCTGGTAGCATCCTGATGGATATTCCCGCTGGCAGAAACGGTTATATGCTGCGTCTGCCTGATGGTGGGGAGTGCATAAAGAGAAAGCTGACCATGTAACGGATGTTGTGAAAGGGTGAGCGTCAGGGTTCTGGAAATGGTAGCATCGTAGGTGTCGGGATAGGCATAACTCAGCAGGATAGCCGTCGCAGGAATGCCTATACACAGCAAGGTAACAAGAGAGAGACAAATCAGGGGAAGCAACAATGTTTTCCGGTTGGGAGCATCCTGCTCAGGCATATCATCAACAATGGGTGGTTCTTCCTCCTCAAGATAGACGTGCAGTGTGCGTATCTTCTCCTGCATGGGTGCCTCCAGGGATGGGGGGATTGCTCCCCCCATTGACTAAATTGGGCGGCGGAACGAATTTCGTCCCGTTGTTAAGAAATGCGATAGTTTGATCAAGGATATGCAGCAGCATATCCGGCTTTCCATCGCCATTGATGTCCGCGAAGGTGAGCGTTACCGGGGTGAGGTCTTGCCTGTCCCCCAGGAGAACCGGGCCGCTATAGATGATGGAGCGGCTGACATCTCCCCCCGGAATTTCAATGACGATGACATGGCGGTTAAGGTTGATGGCGATAAAGTGAGACGGGTGTGCCTCTGAGTCGCCATGTCCGACTACGGCGTCAATCTGGAATGTGCGCGGGCGGCCATAGATGCTGTCATCGTTATGGATTTGCCACCATGCGCCGAACGCATTAAGCCCTACATATCCAATGATCATCACCATAAGCGCAAGGCCCACAAAGAACAGCCAGTGTAACCGTCTCCGTGGCTGCCCTTCCTGAAAAGAGGCAGCCTGCTGCGGAATCTGGTATTGCGCTGTCGTATTCTTTCCCTTGCTCGCCCGCTGCGGCACAGGTGGCGGCCCGTTATGCACATACACCTGCTCGTTTCCTTGCCGGTATATCATGCCGTCTGGCATTTGCTTTGGAGTGCCAGAATAACGCATAACAACATGCGTAATCTGCTGTCCCGCCTGCATCTCATCCTGTTCATAAGCAGGCCGTTTCATGCGCTTCTGCACATCAGCAGCGGTGATGCGGGGCTGATCTTCGCCATGCAGCCCTGCATAATGGCCGGTATATTGCGGAGAAGCCGTTTCCAGCTCATCTGGGTCAGGTGACGCATATACAGGCTTTTTGCGCTGTTGTGGGCGGTGGCTTGCCCGCTGATGGTACTGCATTACGACTCCTCTTGTGCTAACGCAGATGCGTTATCTTGCTGCTTCGGCTCCTTCCCGGCGAATGTGACAATCCATCCCATGACATAGCCGAAACAATAGGGTTCAGAAAACTCCATGTTTTCCAGCATCGTCATCATGAACTGCCGCAGACTGACATCCGTGAACCGGATTTTGCGGCCATCGGCCATATAAGCGAGATGCCCAGCCTGGTAGCCGTTCAGAAAGTCTTCATCGGTCAGGAGAAGCTGATTCGCCCCTACCGAGATATTTCTCGGCATGAATGAGATATCTGCCATTAGTACACCAGCTTTTCATCAGCGAAATCAGCCGCTTCACGAATGGTCAGCATGCCATCGGAAACCTGCTGGAGCAGCTTGGCGATTTCCTCCTGATTATCGTGGCATTTGCACCACGGAACCGGGCAAAACGGGTTCTCCAGTGTGTGAATCGAATAAACAGGTACAACGTTTTGCGGGGCAGCTTCTTGCTGCTTGTGGAAGTTAAGCATATGCCCTCCTGAATTGACAGGCTATAGGCTGGTATGGCATAGTATGACCAGACCTCAAACCCGCCCTCGGCAGCAAAACGGCATGATGAACCGCCTTGCTGCCAAAGCGTAACAACAAGCGCTACAGGGACGGTCAGATTTATGTTGTGTACTGCGTAGCTTGGTAGGCAGGCAGCACATAACATACGAAGTGGGTCTATTCGGGACGCCTGGGGTTCGCTCCGGGCGTTCTGCATCACCTCCTTAAAGGTTGGGAATAGTCACTCAGTCAATCGTCTGCACGCCATCAAGGTCTTTATAGGTGATGGTACGCCCCAAACCTTGGCTGATGGCGGTAGCGATTGCTCCGGCAATCCGTTTGTAAACGGGCACACCGTTGATCGCACGTTTAAGCGTGTTTACGTCGATGTCCGCTCTCCGCGCCATTTCTGCGAGTGACCAACCCAATTGAATGCGATAATCCTCAATCGTCATTGGTACACAACTCCATAAGATAAGATTCCATTGTCTTAGAATACCTTATAAAGCTGTGAAAGTCAATGAAAACGCGGGTTTTCACAAGAAAAGAGTTGTGTCACAGTTATTATTTTGCCGAGCCGCGCTGCTCTTGCAGCGCCAGAAAAAAATATCTGGTGAGCGAAGCGAACGCAGTTTCTTAGGAAGATTGTCGCTTTGAACCGGGCAATAAAAAATAAACAGGTTTATAGTTATCCACAGGCCGGGATCTCTTATTCAACAGCCTGATCGCGCCCCCTACGGCACAAAATTGATTTGCGCGGGGGCGCTTTTGCTTTATGGCCTTTTTATATATAAGAAGAGAAAGCCTATAAGCTTTTGATCTGTATAAGGCGCGAGTCCCAATTTTTGAAACGGGAGTCTCAATTTTTGTAAATATAGTCCCAAAAACGTGCTTGCTTATTGAGACTTTTGTTGATATCAAAGTGAACTATCAGTATCAATTTCGTGTACAAAAAATGAGACAAGAGTTACAAAACAGCGAGGAAACTACTTTACCTACACGGCGCGGGCATCCTGTTTATGAGAAAAATCCCAGCATTGTAGGGGCGTTACCCGTCCGTATCAAGCAGAATAAGCCGCAACGCATGGGTGAAACGGTCTACATGGTTGCGCCTGCAACCGGAGAAAGAATAGGTCAGGGGGCTTTCTCGTTCGTACAGGAAAAGGCCGTTGATTCTGAAAACTTCGTCAAAATGTACCTGCAAGGCATAAAGAAACATAGCGAACTGGGCAAAGCGGGCCTCACCCTGTTCGAGCTTGTATTCCACCAGGTCAGCGGACGGGGCGGCAAGGATAAGGATAAGGTTGAGTTGAGCTACTTGCTGGCTCAGAAATGGAAGCCGGATTTGAAGCGGTCTACCTATTTTCGCGGGTTAAATGAGCTTATTGAAAAAGGCTTTCTGTTCTGTTCGATGGCTGCCGATGTGTATTTCGTTAACATCAACTTCATGTTCAATGGCGACAGGATCAACCTGGTACAGAGTTATGTGCGCAAAGAAACCATAGCGCAGATAGAACTGCCGCTGCTTCCAGGGGTAGGACAAGGGTAGCTTCATCGTTTCCTGTTCTTCGGCAGCTCCAGCAGCAAAACCATTTAGTAATGACCGCCTGACTGGAAGCGATTTTCTGATCACCTGCAATGGTTATGCATCGATATAATCCTAATTTCTCAGGAATTTAAATACCTGAATATCCCAACAAAAGGCTTTAACGATTAGTTAACGAGTTTATGCTATATCTGGTTAATGCCGTTATTCATTCAATACTAGAGAATTGATATGGGGAATCATGTGAGCGGGAAGATGAATATCCTGGTGCATAATCACGGTGCCAGTGCCATCGAGTTTGCCATTCTTCTGCCAGTTTTTGTTATACTTTCGCTCGGAGTAATAGAATTCGGCATGTATTTTGTCAAAGACGAAATAGCCAATAACGCTGTAAGCACCGTCTCACAGACATTGCAGCGGAACCCTGGTTATTATGCCTCGCTGACACCGGCACAATTGCAGCAGGTGGAAAAGAGCTATGGTTCTGGGCTCATTGATTTTACAAAAGCGGGAAATTATCTCTGTGTGGATTCGTATGCGACCGTAAGCCAGGCGGCCAGCGCTCCCCCCTGTACTGGCACCTATTTTAATACAGCAAACCCGAATGCGAATGGCACGCCATACTATATAGCTGTACGGGCCAATTTACCAAAGGGCACGATCACTCCTCTTGGCAATTTTGTATCCAACGTCAAGAACATTCGGGTTGCTCAATACTCAGGCGCTATACAGGTTGGCAACCTCATCCCGCCGGATTGCAATCAACCCTGGCTGAAATTGGGATATGACAATGTTTCTCAAACATATACATGTACCAAAGTGTCTTTTGTTGTCGCAAGTGGAAGTTCCAATACGAGAGGACCAGGCACAGGCTGGATTACGGAGCAAGGGCAGTCTTACGGAGACCCTAACCAGTCGCACTACACCGTTTGCGAGTTTAACGTAAAATTCCAGATTCCTTCCGGTTTGCCGCCAGGAATATTGATTCCAACCGGCACCGTACATTACAGAAGCAGCGGCGCTTGGGACGGGTGGGCAGTTTCTTTCAAAAACTATAACGCTCCTGTAGGAGGGGGAACCGGAAGTATGGATATCTGTATATCCGATTTAGGTAACTGGAAAGTCACACCTCCTATTGGGGTGGGCGCAGAGCATGTAGGATGGGTGGTAACTTTTTATCCAAACTAATCTGGCTGGTAGACTGTGTGCGTATCTTCTCCGATGACCGGAGAAGTGAAGCGGATATTCTCGCTGGTCACTTCCAGTCCACACGCGAGCGTTTTGCAGCGACCACCGGGACCACGCTGATTCTTCATGATACCAGTGAGTTCTCGTATCAAAGGGCCAGACCTGACCTTATCGGAATTATGCATAAGAACCACTATGGCCGGGATGAGCATGGTGAATCACGGTTTCGTACCATTTGCGGAATTCTGATGCATTCCAGTCTATGGTTGCCAGTCGTTTATTGTCCACCTGGGCTTTATGCCAGACTTCCATCTGTCTATCCAACCTGGCTAAATCCTGTTTAGGCATTCTGGTATGCTCTACCAAAGAAACCATTGTTTGCTGGGCAACGGAAGGTAAATCGGCATTATCGGCCTCTTGCGCTGTTTTTATCGCTTCAGATATTCCCGCATTCCCGGCAGGCCCGCTTTCGTTTGTTCCCTGGTCGCATCGTTTCTGGATATACGTTCTGTCCATATTTTCCGGGCATTAGATGAGTGAAGCTGGTCGTTGGCGGCCTCCTCCTGATGTTTTAGTGGTTCATTTTCTTTCAGATGAACAGTTACCTCTTTATTCTCCGTACTGACCTCGGTAAAGTAATAAGGCCCGTCAATCCTGTCCCAGCCTTTAGCTGGGGTCATGAAGGTAAGGCCATTAAAGGGGGAGCGAAAGAGTACCGGGATTATTGTGCCATCGGCCAGAGTATAGGTACTCCAGAACGCTAAGTCGCCTCGATGGATTGCATCACCATTATTATGCGTAGGAAGCTTATCCTGCTTGACTAGCGCTTGTACCGAGGGAGGGAGCGGATCATTGGCGGAAAGTGCATAAAAGCGGGCTTCGGTTTCGCCTCCTGCACCCCAATGCCCTTTCTGTACGCGCTCGTCGTTCGGCGAAATTTTTTCGCTCTGGAGATAAAACTCAGGGATAAGATTAAGGGCATCGGAGGCCATTCTAGGTGCATTGGGGGAGAGGGGCGGATAAATCCTCTTCATCCCCTGAGAGAGGATCATTGTGGCCTGCTGGGGCGATCCCGGTTCTTTCGTCAGATGTAAGCCAAACTTGTCCAGGACGGCCCCGAAAAAGGCACGTTCAGCCACAGCGCTGGAGCGCACGATATCACGATGCGCACCACATTCTAAGAGCAGCCCATGCCGAGCATAGGGGTGCAAGGGAGTGGTAAGATCAATATATTTGCCATCAGAGGTGCCAGGGATAATATGGGTAGCGCCCATTAGCGCTAGGGTTTGTAGGGTTGTTTCGTTAAGTGGATCTTCTGGCCCAAATATAAGCGCAATCGGACTACCCGCCCTAGAAGTCGTGTGCAAGTCGATCTTGTTTGTATAGCGCTGTAAGGCCAGATGTTTCTGAAGGAGCCAACCACTGGTACCGGGAGTACTTTCTAGTTGCTCATAGTAGCTCTTAAGCGCATGATACCAGTGCTTTTCCTTTTCCGTAGCATGCTTACCTAGATGGGTGCCGGAAATTAATTGTTCAAGAGCCCTCCGCCAGGCTGTTTGTTCCTGTTCATCGTCCAGCGCCGGGCGAGGAAGCTGGGAAATATCCACGCGATTGCAATTGACCTGATATGCCGTGTTGCGATAGGTTTCATACTCCCCCTCGGTCATTTCAGTTATTGCCGTGTCTTTTAAAACGGTCAATAAGGCTTTGGCGCGGCTCGGATCGCCGCCGAAGATAACATTGATTTGCTTGCCCGCGAAAGCGGCTTCGTGCTTGAGGTAGTGCTCGCGAATCACCTGAACCAGGTGCAGCGCGGTAAGTTCATTAGTATGGGTACTAAGGATAAAAGTAATTTCCTGGTTGGTGTTACCTTTGTCGCCGAAGCTCATGCCACACTGTTCCTGGCATTTGCTGCCGGTGCCGGTGTTGAGGTCAATGGTAATCGGACGGATGGAATGCTGCGGATCACCAGGGTCCTCAGTCAGGTAGGTAATAGCCGCCTCACAATCGCTAGCCCAAGTGCGCAGTTCATGGGTAATGGGGAACTTCTTTTCGGCAACCTGGAATTCTGACATAAGGGCCTTGGGGTGGTAAGCAAAGCATTACACGCGGAAGGCCATAATAGCAAAAAGAAGTAAAGAAAACATTAATGACTCTTCGGCAAACAAGCTGCTACACCTAGGTGTAGCAGTGCAGCACCTCATTATTGGAACTCAAAGGAAATAGCACAGTTCATACCATTGCCATTATTTTGCGCGAGGGAATATTGCTGTGCTGCGCCTGCGGTATTGCCATTGTCAAAGCAGGTAGTTGATGAGCCTGTAGTGGCCGTTGTGTAGGGACCTCCCGTGACGCCTCCACTGCCCGCCCACCCATATCCTATGGAAGCACCAAAGGCCATCCAGTCTGAATACTGGGCAGTCACTTGCCCGGATTGAGGTAAACCGTCATCTATTTTCTTATCAATCTGGTATGCCTGCACAACGCTTAGCGCCGTTTGTGTAGCCGGTATGCCGGAGCCTAGCCAGGTCATGGTTGCAATACTCCAGTAGTTTTTGCTGTTATCACTCCATGTGTAGACATAATTGTTACCTATTTTTGCTCTCGGCAGATAGGTTGTTATGACGTTTGTGCCCGCCGTATAAATATTGGGGGTTGCGGTATTGAAATTTCCATCTATAAGACCAGCCGCACTTAAATCGACCCACAGCATTCCGTTCTCGCCCGTGACTTGATCACGCCCATTATTCTGCCCTGCTGCGTCGCTATACACTCCTTCCAGAACACCGTTGCCATCTCCTTCGCCCGCATATTGCCCTCTGGGTTGGAATCCGTAGTTACCAGCGGCAGGATTGGGAATATCGCCAGGAAGGTTGTTATATTTGACTTCAAACGTCCGAACCGCTGTATTATATCTCTGTATCTGGCTTATTTGCGCCTGTATTGCCGCAACGTTGATCAAATCCTGCCCTACTAGGATAACGCCTGCGATTAACCCTATGATGACCAGGGCAATGCTTATTTCTATAAGAGTAAAACCGTCCTTGGCCTTAGAATAAGAACTCTGCATAAGTAAACTGATCTAAAGCACGCCTCTGGAATCCATAATTGCGGCGGCCTCATAAGGATTATAATGGTTCCAGCATCCCTGGCCACTTCTTTTTAGTTTGAATCCAAAGTATGTATTTGCTCAGTTTTTAAATTTTTGGAATAATGCAGGACAGCTAATCTTTCGCGTCTGTACTTTTCCTGCTGGGATGAAGTTACAGATTACATGGAGCAAGCCGCGTCAGGGCAGGCCCCGGAAGGGCCTGCCCCTTGCCCTTGAAAAAAGCCGCCTTTCGGCAATTCTCCATATTATCTCCAATGCAGCATGTGTCAAGTGATATGAATTCATGCTAGCTGAGAAGCGCCGTTTGGCCCGCCCGTTTGCAGGTCGGAGCGATTACGATTGCAGTTCGCTACAAATAAAGATATTAAGGAATTGCTAGAGAGAGCGGCTGATGGTGCGGGGTATGGCAATCCCAATGCCAGGCTTAATGATGACAGAAAGCTGCAAGTTCTTCTTGCTCAGGAGCAATATAAAATTGGAGCTAATCTAAACAGACTGACTTTCTTCTTAGTAATTATTGGTTTACTATTATATAATATATAATATCTTTATGACACAAAAACAAAACACACCCGATGAGGAAGCAGCCCGTCAAGCCAGAATGGAGTATATAAAAACCAAACGTCCCTTCGGGTCAAATGGAATAGCATCTGAGGAAATCGTGCCCAATAGAACTCCGACAAATCCGCCTGCCTGCCATGGCAAATCTCCTGATGGAAAAAAAGGGATGGGACAGATAGAAGCAGATATTCTGCTTTATTTATGCTGTTCCGTTACTCCCTAAACCCCAAGCTGCTACACTTATGAGCCATTTTTATCCCTCGGATGTTCCTCCCGTCTTCATTGGAAAACTGAAAGACCAGCACCAGGAGTACCTTGCAGCGAACATTGTCAGTTACCTTGCAACAAGGGGCAACAATCAATGGGATCTTGTGTTCAGCGATCTCGATCTAACGGTCTATATGCAGTCCGCCCCGCCGATCCCTAACATCTACGGTTTCTTTTCGGCGAGAAAGCCTGAAGGGAACAATAACGGCGCGTCCAGTATCTATCTTGATATGCTGGCGAGGGATGGGTATTTGAGTAAACGAGGGGAAACACTCTATGCGGTCACAGACAAATTCATCGCGTTGTGTGATGCTGTGAGAAAGGACGATCGCTTTGCGAGCGTGCGAAGAAGCAGGGGCGATGTACCTGGTAGCGATGGACGGGGCCGCTAAATGTACGGAGCTTGCACACGGTCGGGGCAAAGAGATCGGACTGCTTTGAGGCCAGATCGAGAGGACGAACAGCGACCGCATAGCGGGAGGCGGAGGAGCCATCTATACTGGTTGCGCCTGCGGCGGCGGCCAGCCTTATCCTTCGTGCTGTATTAACGCGACCAATGTGGAAATGCACTTGCCGCTCTGCGCAGAACCGTCCCCAATCCGCTATTCTCTGAAGTTTCCATTCGGTGGACCCGCCAAGGAAGATCCCGACGTTTGGGCCTACCTGTAGCGAACTGCAAGATATGTCATTAAGAAAAATGCTTGCAAAAAGAGGCTGTTATAGCACTGACACAAAAATTTCATCATCTTTTAAGCATTTATAGGATATAATGAGCATATTACCGTTATCATTGGAGAAATTATTATGGCAACCGCAGTAACAGAACAAACTCCCAATACAGTCTCCGAAAGCGGCATTTCCCCATCTACATCATCCCCATCTGACAGGATAAATGAATGGGGAATATCGGAAAAAAAATTAGAAGAAATTCGCCGGGAAGAAGCGCGGAAGTATGCTGAAGCAATAGAGCATAATAAGAAAGTACCTGCCCGAAACCGCGTGGGCGGAGGTATCTCGGTATCGCCTGACCGGGAATCACCTGCAAGTGGAATGTTACAACGTTTCAACAGCTTCACAGATGACATTGCCTACAGGATCTATGATGGCGCTGTGGCTCTGTCTCAAAAGCTATTCAGGACAGAACTGGCTTCTGCCCAACAGGAAATGAATCAGCAAGCTTATGAAAAACAGAAAAAGCTTGGGAACAATGCTAACAAAATTCTAACAGTGGATAATGTGCAGTATGCTCAATATGATGGGCATGGCCTCGATCGTCATATACCCACGCGTAAACTCTCGCAAGATAGAGGACGTGGGATATAAATACACAAGCCATAGATTCCAACGCGGGGTAAACAGTTCTCTGATTGCGGTCAAAGCAAGACCAGAGGCTTACCTATAATTAGCGTTCCCGCTTAGGTCCAGGCTTAACTCCTACTCCTGGTCGTGCAGCGTCAGGGGCGGGATTGTCAAAAGAGTCCTGAAATTCTATTCGAGGGTTGGTGTAGTTGTACTTGTCAATAAGATGTTTGAGATTTACATGATGACCATCCTCTGGATTATCAATCTCCCACTGGCTCATCTCTTCCGTAGTTTTTCTCCACGGCGGTATTTCCTGGTTACCATAAGGATTGGCAGGACTCTCTCCACCTTTTTCTTTTCTACGGCCTCTTCTTGTCATATTCTGTGACGAAGAGTTGGGAGACGGGCTCTGCGGTCTTGCGCCTTGATTACCACCCGCTTCTTGGTTTGGTTCGTCGCTCCCACCAAACCAGCTTCTTCTTTTTCTTTCTATTCTTTCTTCTCTTCCTCCCTCAGTTGGGGCTTGCGGTTGCTGGGGTAACACCGCTTCTCTAGTGTATTCTTCTACTGCCCGTTTAATGCGTGGATTTATATCAAGCAGTTTATCTGCCCTGCGCTGTTTATAAGCCCACAGATCCTCTTCAGTGGCAAGCTGTCCAGTCTTTTCCTTTGCTATAAGATCCGCATCTCTTTTATCTACATTATAGCTCAGCAGGATGGATACTATATCCTTATAAGCTTCATTCTGCACATGTGTCATCTTCAACGAGATTTCTGCTCGTCCTCCATGACGCTCAATTACATCTCTTCTTGCTCTCTGCTGTCGCTTTTCAAACTCCTCTTTGCCAGGTATTCTAATTTTTCCTTGTTCATCTTGTATGCCAATAAATGCATAATGTTCCGGATTGTCTTCATCAGCAATTATCCTTCCACCTGTCGCTTGTCCTGCTCGTCGAACCTCATCAACAAATGCTCGCGCTTCTTGCAACATTGCATTGGCTTCTCTGGCTTTCCGGCCCATGCCAAAAAGACTCGAAAAAGAAGAAGAGCCCCGTAGAGTGTCGGCATTTCTATATTGCTGTTCGAGCACCTCATTTATTTCTGCCGCCCTGCCTTCTATTCTTTTTAGAAAATCCTCTGGCTTTTCGTGTCTCCCACGACGAAAATCTTGCAATGTCGGCTGTCGATATTCCTCCGTGGGTTCCTCCCACTCATCCAATTCTCCGGCATCCCGGCTTGTATAGTATTCATCTCTCCACCTGGCCAAGGTTCTCTCAGTTTGACGATTTACGCCGCCCCTATGTATGCGTATATACTTGGCCTCATCGGGATGATCTTTTTCCCATTGTGCCCATTCGTCAGGGGTGTAGCGATGTAAGTTATTAAATCTCTGATATTTATAATCATCATCTGCCATATTCTCCTCGTACACATATACATTTAAGCGCCTGGCAGTGACAGCCAAACGCTTATAGGCAAATCACACAATAGCAGATATTGGTCAATAATCTATTGAAACGCGTTTACTCAATATTAACAATTTTTTAAGCACTAATATACTATAGTGAATTTCTAACGGCATATAATCATTATGACACGCACATATATAGAAAGAAAGCAGCAGATTATTGATCTTACAGGCCACCTGGGTCTGTCCAGGTCGGAGAAAGAGCCAGAAGCCGTCTACAAGGCGATCGTGCATGCACTCAATGAGGACTCTGAATTAGGCTTCACCCCGTTTGAGCTACAGCTTGCCACCATGATGATGACCGCGCTCAGCGCCACCCGCCGCGCTCGCGGCAACCCTTATATTTCCCCTGAGAAAAGAGGCAATACGGCAGAGCATTCCGCCCAGACGGTCGTTGAATGGGACTACCTATTCGAGCGCGCTGGATCAGGTCCATACCATAAAGACCCAAGCGTACGTGAAGCACGCTGCCAGGGAGCTTGTGCTGCGCTGGTGCACGATTGGGGAGAGGTGCTCGGAGAGGCAAGCGTCCTCTCCTCCCGCATCCGGGAGGGCGATTCCATTGATTCAAACGGACTGGGGAACTGCGAGCTAAATATCTGCAAATACGCCCTCTACCTTGCTGCCTGCTATGCCGAGGCTGGCACTCCGCAGATGTTCTACGACAAGGTTGCAGCGTTGACCGCCGAGGCAGATGTGACAACGCATGGCTACGCCAAAATCCCCGCCATCATGGCACGTGAATGGCCGAAGCTGGAAGCAGCCAGGTCATCGTTGCAAGCAGAGCGCGCCCAAGCGGCGCAGAAGCTCGTTGCCCTGACTGAATATGCTGAGCAGGAAAAAGGGCACAACTTTTTTCATACCCTGATGAAAAGCGTCGAACACCTGCAAGGTACGGTTGCCATTAAAGAGCACGCGACGAGCTATGTGCAGGGCAGCAGGAACGGCAGAGAAGTCTATAAACCATTCATTGCGGTCCCACCAGCGCAGTCTGCTCAGACATCAAGCAAAGGCTTGCCGGTGGTTACGGCTGACACACTCACAGTTGACAGCATCTTTGCTACCGGGAACTTTTTTTATAATGAAGCAGACTTAGGCCAGATCTGGTTGCTGGCCGGAGACGATCCAATCAAGCAGGCGCTTGCCAGACAACATATCATTGATGTGTATGCGACCCTTGCTGACTACCTAGACCAAAAAGTGTCAGTGTTCAGACGTTTCGATCAAAAGGTCGCCAGTCAGGACCAGCTCCACCGCCTGGCACAGGACATTGGTATCACCAGAGAAGGGATTCAGCCAGGTGCGCCATCCGAAAGCTACGCAGTTCTGCTCCAGCAGTTCAAAAGCTTTCACCAGCGCAATGGAAGTGCCAGAAGTGGCCTTCTGCCTGGCGAGGCCCTGTTCCCAATTGAAACCGCCAGCAGGATCAAACGTCTCTACCAGACGGCTATAGAACTAGTACGGCAGGACAAGTTCCACCCGCTCCCTGGCGAAATCCTGTTCACAATGGACAACGCCGATACGCAGCAGGCCATCGCCGCCAATCCCACCGCCGTCGCTGAACATAAGGCGCTCCTGGAGGCGTTTAACAAAGGAGCACTGGCTGCTGATCCACCCTCGCCGGGGCCAGACTCGCCGTCTGCCGCACCCCCAGTGAGGCCAAACCAAAGAGGTCGGGGGCGTTGAAAGTTGCCGTCCGACAGTGGCGTTTGCGTTTTTTCTTCTTACTATCCTCTTTTGGTACATTCCCGGCTCCCGAAATAAACGCTTCCGCCGCTTTTTCGGTATTGGAAATTGCGCTTTTGGACGTATTGTTAATTGGCTTCTTTGCGATAACCATTGTATATCACTCTTATATCGTTACGTTATTATAGAGAAATCTCATCAATGTGTTAAATTCCTTGATGGCCTTCGGATCTTTGGGATTCTGCTCGATGACGGCCTTACCCAGAGCTGCCGCATTCGGGAAAGCTTTGCGCCTACCTATTGTAAGCTCCAGCATCTCTATGCCTTCGGCTTCTTCCAATGCATCGGCGGCATCAATATTATCGCTTCCCTGCGCATCGGCGGCATTCAGGATTGCAACTGCCCGCAATGATGGATTTATCTCGCGAGCTTCTTTTAGCAGCCAGTTATCCTGCCAATCTAAACTAACTGTTCCTGCATCCATTTATGGCTCCTGTTGAAATTGCAGAGAAAGCTGATGTCATTTTCCGAAGTAGACTTCAGTGATTACCCTTGATTTTCCTCAATTTACTGTGCCATAGTTGACCGCAATTTTCCATGTAACTCAGAAGAACTATAATACCCCTTCTTATGTCCGTATCTGATAGCCCCTTCTTTGATCCTAATGTTGTCAGCCAGGTTTTATGCATTAATCATCCTGAGATAGCAAAGGAGCGATGGGAAACATTCAGCGCAAAGGCAAAATCGCTTAATATCATAGCGGAAAGAATTCCTGCTATTTATGGAAGCGACCTCTCTGAAGCAGAGCAAAGAGACGTTATTTCCCGTACCAAAGCGCGGTTCAGGGATCAAAAGGGCAACGGGATAGATTCCCTGGAAACCAACCGCCTTTTCAACCCAGATACCGCCAGCCAGGAAATCATCAATAATGCCTTGGCAAAATATGGGTGCCAGGCGAGTCATGTGCGGGCAATGGAATACGCCTTAGCACATATCCCCCCTCATGATAACAGGTGGGTTATTATTTTGGAGGACGATGCCCAGATTGATCCTGAATACCGCCAGTACCTAAACGATGCATTGTGTCAAGCTCCGAAGGATGCCGGAGCTATGATGCTGGGAGGTATCCATAGATTATGGAGCGGTTATGTACCTATAGCGACGGGAGATGAGCGTTTTGTCATCCCCTCGCAATGTACTACGACAACCGCCATAGCCTATCGGCCAGAAATGCTAAGGCTGCTTTTGGCTACTTATAAAAGAAATATGGGATTATCGATAGAAGACGGTGGTATTTCTTCTGTGGATTATGTCAATGCTGTCATTCAGGAAAAGCAAGCTTTAGGGCATAATCCAGAAAGGCACGAACACCAGCTTGTCGTAGATGCATTCGAGCAAAAACAAAAAGAGACGAATGCGATCGCATGCCGATTTTATGCATTGAACCCACTTGCTGTTGACACTACAGGACAGGCCAGCACGATCAGCACTGCAACCCTGCGTCCCCATATCTTTGCAAAAGGACAGAAACTTGTTTCATTTTCCTCTGCTGAAGCAAAGCAATTAAGAACCCTAATGAAATCGCTGGATGACACTGCACTGGAATCCCAATCCCACCGCATCATTGATAAGGCGGCCAAAGATGGAATAATCAAACCCGAAGAAGCTATTGCAGAGTTGCAGCTATTGAGAAACAGCGTCAACTCTTCTCCAAGAAAAGATCAGCATACAAACAAATTAACTCGTTAGCATTGAGGTTTGGGGAGTAACGGAACAGAAATGTACGGTTTGGTTATCTGCATTGCCCCGTATTTTTTTGCTCCTCCGACGTGGTCTTGCTATGTTTTTGTGTCCAGACTTGCCGCTTTTCCGTGGGGAGGGTAGTAGAAATAGCAGATTTAATTACCACGTCTTTTATGGGATGACCATTAATTTGCTCATATAATTGTTCAATGGTGCCTCCGTTTTTCGAGCACAGGAGGTAGCTTTCGGGTACAGAAAAATCTTTCCTGAACCCTGCCGGGTCGGTCATGTATTCCCAACTGCTGCGTCCGTAATAGCCTCGCATGACATCATCCGGGATTACATGGTTTCTTTTGACCGTTTCTGTACTATATCCTCTATCGTGCTTCTTATTTTTCATACGATGAATGCACGTATCGACATCGGATTCAAGAAACAGGAAATAACTGTCTTTGAGAAATTCGGGTGAGAATTTCTTGAAGACTGCTTGATAATCGTTTCGAGCAAACTCGATGAATATAATATCCTGATCGGTGGCGTTTCTTTCCAAAACTTCTACGTTCTGTTGCAATCTTTCTAATACATCACCCACGATCGATAAATCTTTTACCCCAAACCCGCGTTCAGGGTGCTCTGGGTCAGCCGGTTTGAACTTCTCCATTCTCCCGACATTCCCACCACACTGTCTATACTCTTCCATGTACATCTGGTACAGAGCGGGATAATCATCTATATGATAGCATGTTATTCCATTGCTTTCTGCTACGTCCTTTAAATATCTGCCTGCCGTTGATTTGCCACTGGCGGGACGCCCTATTGTAAATATCTTGATTGCCAGAAGATCCTCGTTGATAAGTTAGACATCATTATCTCTGCTGAAGCAGCCGCGACGCGGTAGCTGGATGGACATTGAAGATGCAGCAGATAGCCGCCTTGCTGGTGCCGGAGTTCTTACGGGAGGAGAAAAAGGGCGGGCTTTATACCCCTTCCTCGTCCAATGCGCGGTTAAGAGCGTTCCTTATCCATGCAGCCCAACTGTTTCCACTTCTGCCTACTGCCTTACCTATTCTATCAAGCATTTCCTCGTCGAATCTCATCAGAAAAGGGCGTTTGCGTTTTTTCTTCTTACTATCCTCTTTTGGTACATTCCCGGCTCCCGAAATAAACGCTTCCGCCGCTTTTTCGGTATTGGAAATTGCGCTTTTGGACGTATTGTTAATTGGCTTCTTTGCGATAACCATTGTATATCACTCTTATATCGTTACGTTATTATAGAGAAATCTCATCAATGTGTTAAATTCCTTGATGGCCTTCGGATCTTTGGGATTCTGCTCGATGACGGCCTTACCCAGAGCTGCCGCATTCGGGAAAGCTTTGCGCCTACCTATTGTAAGCTCCAGCATCTCTATGCCTTCGGCTTCTTCCAATGCATCGGCGGCATCAATATTATCGCTTCCCTGCGCATCGGCGGCATTCAGGATTGCAACTGCCCGCAATGATGGATTTATCTCGCGAGCTTCTTTTATCAAGGCAATAACCTGGTCGATTGCCCATATATCGAAGGTGCGCGGCTGCACTGGAATGAGAAGAGTATCAGTTACCGTCAATGCTGCCCGGAGACTGCCGGTGTCACGCCCTCCTACATCAATCACAATATCGCTATATTTGGGGACAAGCTGTCGCACCTGCGTTCTTATCGCTGCGCCATGTAAACTCACTGCCGTATATCCGGCGCTTCCTATCTGGCTATTGCGCAGCTCCGTGAAAATTGTCGCCGTGTGTTGTTCGTCTCCGTCTATTAAGAGAACATCACTGCCTCGGAGTGCCCTAGCGATGGTGATATTGATAGCCAGCATCGTCTTGCCCACGCCTCCTTTGGTATTCCCAACTGTCAAAATCATGGCTTGCGCTCCGCTCTCTTATGAATATTAGAACGCATCCTATCTGATAGCAAAACGATATACAACAGAAATCGCAAGGCTGTCATAAGACAGCCGCAAGCCTTTCAGCAGCGAGCTTGTGATAAACCGAATCCAGCTCAATGCCGATATATTTGCGGCCAAGCGCCTTTGAAGCATGGAGACTGCTGCCGCTTCCGGCAAAGGGGTCACATACCAGGGCACCGGGCTTGGAGAAGGTTTCTACCAGTGGCAGAAGCGCCGAGAGCGGTTTTTCTGTCGGATGCAGCTTGTTGCCGCTATAAGCAAACTCAATCACATCACCGATGGGGTAGGCGGGTTCCTGCGGAAAACCTTTCGCCAGCACGTAAGCGCATTCGTGCTGATAACGCAGATGGCGCGTGGTGGAAGTATAACGCTTCGGGAATACCAGATGCCCGACGATGCGGAAGCCTGCGGCCTTCCAGGCAGCCATGAAGCGATCCACATGCGGCCAGCCATAGAAGCTAATGCAGAAGGAATTCTTTGCCAGAACACGGTACATCTCAGCAAAGGCAGGTTTCAGCCAGGTATCATTGTCATCATTCTGGATACGACGGCCAGCGCGATCTTTGTATGACACCAAGTAAGGGGGGTCACAAAGAATGAAGTCAATCCCTCCGGTGGAGATTTTGGGCAAGATATCCAGGCAGTCACCGTGGATGATGGTGTTTTCGCTAATGATAGTTTCCTGCATGTTATTCATATCAATCTCCTTTCATGTTGTTAGCGGTTTCCGAAAGGCAGGGATTGACGCGCCTGCAACCCGATCTCGCGGGGAACCGGCTGCAACGAAGTGAAGCTGGGCGGAGAGAGTTTGCAGGTATAGCGGAAATATATGCCAGGAAAACAACCCTAACAACGGAAAGGATTGAGGCTATTCATGCAGAACATCCGGCAGGAAATCAACGGCGAGGGGATGCAATGCCAGGATGGGAAGCCTGCGCAGTATTGGCCTTGCCTGTTTCGTACAATCCAGCGCCCGGATTCGACCGCTGCAAGTTCGCGGTCATCTGCCGCATCATCGCGTCCATAGACTTGTCGATCTGAGACAGTGCGGTATCGTCATTCGCCGCGCTGTCCATTGGTTCATTGTCATTGGCGACGGCCTGGAGGTCGCCTTTATCGAGGTCAAGCTGCTTGTTAACGGCATCCTGCTTTACCAGCAGATCGCGCAGGCGGTCTTCATGCTCGAACGGCTTGCCTTGCTGCTCTTTATAGTCAGCCAGCTCTTTTTCGCGGTGTTCAATAAACTCCTTTTCCCTCCTTGCATTCTCATCAAGACTGCGCAAAATATATTCCATAGATGCCAGCGTCCCCGCAGCACTCTCCGAGTTGAGGTTAAAACGGTACATTCCCTTACCGCGCAGGTATAGCTCTGGATCGACAAAAAAGCGGCCTTTTTCCGTCTCATAGTAATTGGCCTTACTGACTATCTCAAAGCCTCTGTAACTGCCGATAACCCTGAGCGTCGTATCTTCTTTTCCGGCCATAACTACCTCTGTAAGCGTGTTGACCGCCGCTTCCCTGGCATCCTTGCCGCTGAACTGTTGCCCGCCTATGGTCATGGCAAATTCGCCCTTCTCATGCCGGTTGCGCGTGCCGATGTCCTCCAGCAGATGCGACCGATATTCCTGAGACTGCTTTATCCTTTCCGGCAGGCCCCGTATAGCCTTGGTGATTTCATACTGCTGATTGATGTGCGCGGCGCGGAGCTGGTCGAGCTTCCTGACTTCCGTATCAATCCTGACTTTCTCCATGACTGCCGGGTTGCCGCTGGCGATAGCCTTGATTTCCGCGAAGCTCAATGCGCCGCCTTCGAGGTCTTCGGCCTCGCGCACGGTCACATCTCCTCGCATCACCTGCTGGATAAAGCGGGCTTTTGTCTCCAAGGTCTGCCACATATAGGCGTCAAAGCTGCCCTCCGTGACGTAGCGGTAGATCTGAACCTGCTTATTCTCGTTGCCCTGGCGGAGTATGCGCCCGTCGCGCTGCTCGATGTCGCGTGGCCGCCAAGGCGCGTCAAGGTGGTGCATAGCGATTAGCTTCTTCTGGACGTTGGTGCCCGCGCCCATTTTCTCAGTGCTGCCCAGAAGAATACGCACGCGACCGGCATTGACCGCATCAAACAGGATCTTTTTCTTCGCGTCCGTATCGGCGTCGTGGATATAGGCGATTTCCTTCTCCGGGATACCGCGCTCAATAAGATTCCTGCGGATTTCATCATAAGCATTGAACTTATCCACATTCGGTGTGGATAAGTCACAGAATACGAGCTGCGTGGATTTCCTGGCCGCCGTCTCTTTCCATATCCGGTGAATATTATCGATGGCCTTATACAGTTTGGAATCCGGGTTTGCTTGCGCCTCTGGCCTCACCAGGCGCATATCGAGCGCGGCTTTCCTGCCGTCGCCGGTGATTTTGAGCATGTTATCAACGCGGGGGTCAACGCTGCCGCTCTTGATGCGCTGCGCACGGCTGACAAGGCTTTCTACATACTCCTTTAGTTCAGGCGAAGCAGGAGAGACAATGACTTTTTCTTTCCCACCGTCCAGTTCGGGGCGGGGGAGCTTGAGCATATCTGCCGTCTGGATGTCGGCAAACATGCGGAACTGAGAAAGCAACTCTGGCATATTGACGAATTTGGCAAAGCGCGTATGCATCCGGTAGCCGCTGCCGTCCGGTGCCAGTTCCAGCGCTGTGACCGCCTCCCCGAAATTGGCCGCCCAGGCGTCAAAATGCGCCAAGCCGGAGGCTTCAAGTATCTGCGGGGCAAGGTAACGCTGGAGCGTGTACATCTCGGCCATCGTATTGCTGATGGGCGTGCCGGTCGCAAATACCACGCCTCCGCCTTTTTCAGCGAGGTACTGCGATTTCATATACATATCCATCGCACGGTTGCTCTCGGTATTGGGCAGGCCAGCGATGCGGTTCATCTTCGTGGTATATCCGAGATTTTTGAACAAATCCGCTTCATCGACATAAATTCGGTCGATGCCGAGCTGCTCCCAGGTCACGCCGTCGTCTTTTTTCTCGCGGCTGGTACGGTCTTTAATCTTCGCCTCTAGGCGCTTCTTGGCCTTTTCCAGATCCTTGATGATGGAACGGTTATCGCCTTTCTCGGCCTTCGCTTCCATTATGGCTTCTTCGAGGCTGTCAATCTGCTTATTCACGAAACGGTTGAATGTATCGTTGCTGACGGGCAGCGCCTCAAAGGATTTATGCGAGATAATCACGGCGTCATAGTTGCCGCTGGCGATGCGTGCCATTGCCTTTTCACGGTTACCGGCTGTGAAATGCTCCTTGCCCGCCACGAATATATTGGCCTGCGGGTAGAGCTTCAGGAACTCAGATCCCCATTGCTCGACCAGGTGATTGGGCACCACGATCATCGGCTTGGAGGCAAGGCCAAGGCGTTTCAATTCCATGCAGGAAGCGGTTATTTCAGCGGTTTTGCCAGCTCCCACGCAATGTCCCAGGAGCGTGTTTTTATTCTGTATCGTGCGCCATACGGCGTTCTTCTGGTGCGGATCAAGGTCGTTGTTACGCAGGCCGGTGCGGTTCATGCCGGGGAAGGTGAGGTGTGAGCCGTCAAAGCTGCGCAGGCGGATAGTGTTGAACTTGTCGTTATAAAGCCGGGTCAACCGCTCGGAGCGATCCGGGTCTTCCCATATCCATTTGCTGAAACGTTCCCTGAGTTTCTGCTGCATCTCGCGGGCGGCCAGAGTCTCCGCTTGGTTGACCGTTTTTGTATTGTCGGGGTGATGGTCGTATATGGTCGGCGTGCGCAGGTTAAGCGCATCTTCGATGAGGCTTGCTGCGGTCGTGCGCTTCGTCGCATAGGTCGTGGTATTGGCAACCTCGCGCTCCGCGAAATAATTTAGCACAACCGACCAGGCGGCGATATTGCCGGAATGCGCGACCGTTACACTATCCTCTTTCACCTTCAGCAGATCGCAGATAAAAGCCTTAATATCCTGCTTCGGTATCCATCCGGCCCCAAGCCTGGCGCTGATGTCGCCGGGTTTCAGATCCGGGGGCTGCACGGCCTTGAGTGCCGTGACATTACGCTCATACAGGGGATTGATGGCCGCTGCCGCTTCGGCATGCCAGAGCTTTGCCCGCACGTCGCCGGAAAGATATTCGTCTGCTGTTTCCCATGCGCCTGAAGGTGTCTGGTAGACCTGTGTATCCAGCTCGGCCTGCATCTGTTTGGCGCTATGGCCGGTGAGCTGGGCCATACGCTGCCAGTCAATAGTGCCGCGCTCATTAAGCGATATGGCAAGCGCCTCGGCTGCGCTATCGACATGGGTAGCGGGCTTATACTTTGCCAGCGTCCTGCGCTCAAATATCGCCGTCTTGGTGGCAGTTTTCGCTTCGGCGTTATAATTTTCGAGGGAGAGAAGGAGAGGGTGGTCAGGATCGCCACAAAAAGCCCGGAAGTTTTCTTTCGAGGTGATATAGCCGTGACGGCTGGTGAACCTATCATAGACGCGGTTTAATTCGCGTCTGGCCGCCGTGATAACTTCCTCCGGTTCATCATCAAGCTGGGTGCGGAACACTTCGCGCACCGCATCGCGTATCTGCATAAGCCCGCGCACTCTTGCGGCCTGTAGTGCGGTCAACGATGTAGGTTCAAACGTCTGCCCGTTACGGATGACGATTTTCCCATCCACCTCCGCATAGCCGCCGTCCTTAATGCCGATAAAAACCTCCGGAGCGGCCTCCCATGAGCCATGCGCCGGAGGGCTGCGTCCCTGGTCATGCGGGGTATAGATATTGGGCGGTAGGAAAGAAATAGCCTGGTCAAGCTTCTGTGGTGTCAGTTCCCCGGCGAGCGTCGGCTCATCGGCGCGATACATCCCCCGGATAAGCTTCATTTCGCCCAGCATCATTTCAGGATGGTGAATATAGTATTCATTCAGGGGAATGTCTCTATGCCCGATGAGGGTTTCCTGCGCCTGCTGCCATGCTTCTCCGATGCTTTCTTTTCCTACTGCCCGTTTCTGCAAGAAGATAACGTCCGTTACTACCTGTGTGCCTGCATTATCCCTGAAGGTGGTATTGGGGAGGCGTATCGCGCCTATCAGGTCGGCCTTGTCGGCCAGGTGCTTGCGTATAACATTGTCCTGCTTGTCCATCGTATAATGACTGGTCACAAGCGCCATGATGCCGCCCGGTCTTACCTTGTCGATGGATTTGGCGAAGAAATAGTCATGGATGGAATGGGTCAGGCTGCGCTTCATCTCCGGGTCGTGAACGCCGTAATCCCCGAACGGCACATTACCCACCACCACGTCAAAATATTCATCGGGGAGCTTTGTTTCTTCAAAGCCTTGTGCAAATATCTTGCTATCGGGATAAAGCTTTCTGGCAATCCGCGCCGTGATGGAATCGAGTTCCACGCCGGTACGGTGTGCCGATTGCATATGCTCCGGCTGCATCCCAAAGAAATGCCCGATGCCCATTGACGGTTCCAGGATTTCCGCACCCTTCTGTACGCCCAGGCGTTCAAGCCCATGCCATATCGCGTTGATGACCATAGGCGAGGTGTAGTGTGCGTTCGGGGTCGTGGCCTGCGCGGATCGGTATTCTTCTTCTGTAAGGAGTTCTTTCAGATCTGCTGCGGGCTGTTGCCATTCGGGGCGCTGCCGCAAGCGCCAGTCGGGTTCAAACATCTGGGGCAACGCTCCCCAGCCCGCATACCTGACAAGCACGGCCTTTTCCTCGTCGGTCGCCTCGCGGCCTTCCGCTTCGAGCGTCTTTAACAAACGAATAGCTTCTATATTAGCCTGCGCCTTCTGCCGCAGGCTGCCGGTGCCTATGCCATGCTCCGGCTTTATTCGGAAGTCGCGGGAGGGTTCTCGTTCCGCCTCTGGATCGTCAATGATGAATCTTCTGTGAGGCCGGATAGGAGAATACGATTGATCGCTCTCTTCCTGGCCTCCGGGTAGCTCATCTTTTGAATTACTACTAACTCGTGCAGCAGATCTACGATCTTCTCCAGTGTTTTCTCCAGTTCCCAATCCAGCCTGCGTTCCTGACGGAATCGCAACAGCATCTTCGGATGGTGTTCTTTCCAATGCGCCAAAATCAGATCGTGCAGACTGCCCATTGTTCCCTCGCATTTCTATTTCAGTTGCAGGCTTTTTGAGATATATTCTTTGTCCTGAAAACTCCTGCTTAATGTGCTCTTCGGCCTTTGCTTCTGCGATGGAGGGAGCTTTTGCTATATCGTGGGTTTCCGTTTCCTCTTCTTCCGGGGCGATATTGAACAAGCTTCCTTCTGGTAGCCTATCCACTCTTATCATCGGAAATTCACCGTAGATTGTGTTTACATCGATTCCTCTTGCTCGTCCTCTGGTTCCCCATGCAGCATTTCCGCCATTATTATTTCCTGCGCCTGGTTGTCGGGCAGTTTTTGGATCACTATCAGTTCGCGCAACCGGTTGCTCATGATTTCCGCCGTTTTCTCCAGCTCCTCTTGCAAGCGGTTCTCCTGCTGGAATTGCCGGTACATCCTTGGCTGATGCTTCTGCCATTGATTCAAAAGTAAGCTGGTCAGCTTGTCGTGGGTGTACATGGGGCATTCTCCTGGTTTTAGGTTTGGGGGATCGCGCTTGCGCCGCACTGGCGAGATCAAGCTGCTCCGGTTCAAATGCATCGGAAATCAGGCTGAAAATGTCAAGCTGCTGAACGCCTTCGGCCTTGGGCTTGCGGGGATGCCGCTGTCTTTTGACGGGCGATAGGACCGGAGATACTGGCGTAAGCGATGTGAAAAACGTAAGCTGGTCTACGCCCTCCGGTAAAACGGGCTTTTTCCTGCGGGGTGCAACTGTTGTAACCATAAATCAGACGAGTTGTTAACGTTAAAGAACAAGGTTGGTAATAACAGCACTCTAGCAGCGATATATTAAAAAAACGTTAATACAGTATGTTAAGCAAATATTAACGGAAACAGGGTAGTATATGGTGGTAGGAGGATACACCTATGGTAGAAGAGTCGCCACACAAGCTTACCCTTGCGGAAAAGATAGCCGAGGCCATGACTGCGGCCCATGAAGAGCACCTGGTTGATGAACATCCCACATCGCCATCAGCGGTACCTGGCAGTCGCCGGAAAGGGCGCAGGCATTTCGGGCCGGTGGTCAATAAGACGCCGCATGGCTATCATGAATACTAAGCAGTAACTCCAAACCGTACATTTCTGTTCCATTACTCGCTAAATGCCCATGTCACCAGGAAATCCTGCCGAACTGGTTTTTTCCATCGCTCTATGAGGTGTGCCAGCGTTTTCCCCCCCCTTCAGGGCATCCACAACAACTTGCAGTTTAACTTCCCGGCTATGCCGCTTCCTCACTACACTCATTAAAGTCCTCCATAACTACCGTTACATCAGACCTTAATTTAATTGTCCAACTTTTGGGGCGCACGTCACTTTTTACGAGAAAATCTTTACGGTTTCTTAAATGTTTGGTTTCATAATGATATTTCATGAGAAAACAAGTAAAATACATGATAGAAACTTTTGCAGAAATTACCACTAAAGCTAATCCAGCCATATTCGGACGTAAAGACCTCGAACATTTTCGCGTAACAATCTGGGCGGGGCAAGCACATAGGCTGCCATTCCAAGCACATAGGCTGCCATTCTATGAGCGATGAGCAATTAGTTGAAGCGAGCGGCCAGAAGCCCAGACAAGTTCTTATATGGGTTGAACCAAGTTATTTCCGGCTTGATTTGGAAGTAACGAGAGGTATCACTGAAGCTCTAATCAGACAAGGCATCAAGGTTACAATTGCCAGCTCTGCGCTTGATAAGAACGGTAGAGCCGATAGCTATGATATCGCGATTCCAGCAACAGATATTCTGCTCCTGCCTCCACTTAGAGGTCGGTCTGGAATAGGTAAGAGGGATAGCAGGTTTGATAGCAAATTGCATGGAGAGCGGCAAGGTGCGCTTTGCCGCTCAATGACAGGAAAAGATGGCTTGATTTTGATAGGAGGTTATCCCTTTACAAAATTTGGCTACAATCCCGAAATGCATAGTTTGCTGAGAGCCGCAGGGAGAGCGGGAGCAAAGATCTTCACCTTGGTAAATCAGATCGCTCCTCAAGCTACCTTGGAGGCTTCGCCTATCGATGCGTTTTGTGAAAGAATGAGCGATAGGCCGGGGCGTGTTTTACAGCTTATAGAGCACTATAATATCCAGATCGCTGTGAATGATGTTAGTCTCCTTTATCCAGAACTTCAGTCATTTTACACAGCATTCTCCGAAGAATTTAGAAGAAAATTTGAAGATAAGGTAAAAGATTATAATAAGTCTTTTCAGACCTTACTGTTTCAGGCTGATGAGTTCGCAGGGCAGGTTGCGCAAGAAATCTCCCTACCTAAAACCTATGTAAATGAGCCTTACAGGAGAATATCTTTTGGCGGCCCTTACCCGGAACTTGGCATCCTGATTCTTGATTGGGACGGGACATGCGTTGACACGGGTAATATGGAGACTGGAATAATAGCCCGATCCTATAACTATGCCATCAGGGAAATGGAGCGGTGTCATCCGGGCATTACAGAAAAGTCCAAAGGCTGGACTTTCTCCCGTAAGGTGAGTTGCCGCTCTCCCTATTCTGCAATAGATTTCTTTTACGCAAATTACAATGACGATCTAGAGCTTGCAAAAGAGGCAGCAGCGTTACAGGAGAAATACTACAAGGAGCTACTTAGAGCGAGAGCAAAAATGGGAAAATTGCTGTTCCCCGGAGTAAGAGAGACATTACGCTTTTGCAAAGAAAAAGGAATTCCCGTTGCTGTTATAAGCTCCGCACCGCAGAATCTTGTCGAATATGGTATAGATCTGTTGCTAAAGGATGAGTTCAAGAGCTTGGCAATTATCGGCTCCACTCCAGCAATGGAAATAGACTGGCCCGCTACTACTGAGTGCGATATGCTTGTTTACAGGCCGCTAAATCCGACGCCCGGCATAGTTCGCGGGAGCGGAATAACCTATGAGAAACATCCTCGGATGCTGAAAGCTGCCCTGGCTATTTTGGGGAGGGAGTACATGATTCCCCCAGACATTATAGAGAACATTTACCACGCCGGAGACTCTCTCGGAGACCTCAAATTTTCTGTAAAAAATAGAATGCATCATGTTCGGATTGGCTCTGTCACGCCAGGTAATATGCTTACGGACATGCAGACGGTGTATGCATGTCCGGATCTGTCTAGACTCATGAAGCTGCTGGAAAGTGGACAGATCAAGGTCAGGCAAGTGGAGCGACGACCTGTACCATCGGAAATGCAGAATGCGGTGGAACAGGCCCAAACTCAGCTTTCAATCCAGCCTTCTACTTTTATAGGCTTTCAGCACCCCTCAACGGTAAATAATCCTCCTAATAAGAGAACAGGCAGGTCGCGTTAAAGCCGAAAACGGCCTGAAGAGCGGCGCGGACGGGTGCGCAAGGACGATCATAGGGGTCGAGACCAGATGCTTGTGTACTAGAGTATATATTTTTGAAAGAAAGTCGGAAAGTCCTTATTTTCAACTACCGCAATACTTGTACCAGAACGCTGATAATAAGTATTGTCGTATAAACTGGGCTGTTCCTGTCCTACAACTTCTAAAACGTATACCGTTTTATCATAATAGCGAACTGATTTCATGTTCGATGTAATATATGATCTTAAGGGTTGGGATATGAGCGATTGCTCAATTTTCCTGGCTATAAATTGGAAAAACTGGTCTAAACTTTTACTCAGGGCGATAGCTTCATGTTCAATCCCTGAAATGAAGAATTTCTCATATTGACGACACCGGACATTGAATAATGTTTCAATGCGACTTGCCGTAGCAGCAGTTTCAGCTACACCGATAAGCACATATCCTTTTCGACCCCGGCCTATGTTAGAGATAGCAACACATGTCTTTAAAATTTTCTCGAAAGACTCTTCATCAAACGATTGTACCCCATCCAAACGTATAAAACCCTGTTTGAAGTCATAAGCCGCTTGCTCTGTATAAGATTGACTCAACAAATTTTGTAATTGCGTTATCCAATGAACAACTGCCGGATCGTAGCTTGTGGCTGCCGAGAAGCAATCCTGTAACATACCAATTGCCGAATTAATGTTGGCCTGTCTATTGTCCGCTCCCCATCGTCCCCCACTTCCCTGCATATTGATTTGATCGCCGATATTTCGTAATCTCTGAACGAGCAAGGTCCTATCGGAGACCTCTAAATTTCTTCTGACGATTAATTCATAAAAAGCCAAAAAGATAACTTGGAAATATCTAGGGCTAGGAATTTGGGGCTGAGCAAAAATCAGACGAACAAATGTCTCACCAGCATTTTCCAAAGCCAGCTTTATTTGATCTAGTGTTCTTTGAAAATCCAAGATAACAAGGTCAACTGAACGCCGTCTAATTGCTTCATCAATGGCGGCGAATCGGTCTTGGCTGGCCTTTTCTGGATTCATTCCATAAAAATCATCCAAAAACTCCGTCCTTGATGAAATGGGATCTTCACTGAGCATATACGCAATTATATCAGCAACAAGTTCTTCATCCCTGCTCTGACGTACCTGCTCACGGCTTAGAATGCCCTGCGATACCCAAAATATTTTCTCAACATCAATACCATAATCGAGTTCGCGGTTTGTGATGCTAACCGCCTGCATGTCATTGAGGCGCAAAATATCGGAGTAAGAATCATCACCGCGTACTTTTGCGGAAACACGGCGCACAATAGTAGCAAAATGGCTAGTCGAACCAACAGATCGTAATTCTTGCCGTGATAATTGCCGCCCGCCTGAGTTAATGCGGCGAAATACAGTATCTACATCATTTTCATCAGCAAATTCATAAATTGACAACGGTAAAAGGTAGGATGCAAAATTAACACATTGCGCACGGTCCATTATAGGCTGACGTTGTACCAGTTCCCCACTGTCTAGAAGTGCTTTGGTGACGGCTATTGTATTTAAATCGAAATAATGATCCCGAACAGAGTATTTATTGCGAATAAATGAAACAATAGAATCTAGTCGCTGCATGCCATCAATTATTTCAAGGGTGTTGCCTCCTCTTTTTGTGTTTTCAGCCAACAAAATAATCGGAACTGGATATCCCTGGATAAGTGAGTCAATAAAATTGCGCTTCTCGTCCAAAGTCCATATTAGCTTGCGCTGGTATCGACGATTTACAATAAAGCGACTTTCTACAAAATTGCCAAAAACCCGTTCAACTGGCTCGCCTCTAACTGTTAAATCGACTGCCATTGTTATCTCCGTTTGAAGTTTTTTATACCCCTGGTGAGGGCTGAAGACATCCTAAAATAGAATAGCACATTTTGTATATGGCTCATGCCTATTTCTTCAACTTGTATGCCTTTAGCACAGATTTATGAAAAGATTCTACGAAAAAGCCTCAAGGGAAAGCGGTCGAGGCCAACTTTCAATTACCCACAATTATAAAAGCTCACCAAATTAGCTGTAGAAGTACGGGGCTTGCACACGGTCGGGGCAAAGAGATCGGACTGCTTTGAGGCCAGATCGAGAGGACGAACAGTGACCGCATAGCGGGAGGCGGAGGAGCCATCTATACTGGTTGCGCCTGCGGCGGCGGCCAGCCTTATCCTTCGTGCTGTATTAACGCGACCAATGTGGAAATGCACATGTCGCTCTGCGCAGAACCGTCCCCAATCCGCCATTCTCTGAAGTTTCCATTCGGTGGACCCGCCAAGGAAGATCCCGACGTTTGGGCCTACCAGAGAGGCGAGGTCGGCCAGCTCCATACCATCCTGTACTGCGATCAGAACACGCGGGCATATTGAAAGCGCCCGATTCAACCAGCGAACCGAGAGTTCAAGCGACCGCATGCCGCCAGCAACTATATCGGGGAGTACCGTAAAATCTGCGTCCGCGCCAAGTTTCTCTATCAACCGCTCAAAACTTCTTTCATCGAAGGACCGTCCAGCTTGGAAATCCGACCAGGCCCCGTTGTCCAATGCGTACTGGAAACCCTCGGCCCGCCAGCTCCCCGTCCGGGAAATGAGCAACCGCCAGCCAGCTCGATGAAGCGCCTCAAGGTTGCGGCGGGTTCCGGTTCGGCTGGCGTAGCAGATCATACGTCAGAATACTGAACATGTGTAGACAAGGAGGCCAAGGCTTTTAGTGCGAGCGCAATCTACCACCAATCAGTAAAGGAGTAAAGTCAATAATATTCACAGAGCAAGATTGAACTGAAGTGGACTGCTCTACAGACTTTCAATCACCCTCTATTTTTATTGCGATGGCAACGCCCAGCATAATGAGAATATAGGCTCCCGTTCATTTTTGAAGGCATGCGGGCCAACTCCTTTAACTGCTTGCTCTCGCTCATGATTCCTTTCTTCTCAGCCACTCACTTTGTTTCCTGCATCTGGCTTCTGATCCCTGAGATAGAGCACTCGCTCAATCATTACCCGCAACATCACCAGATTACCTATCGCCTGGATACGTTCCTCCGAGTTCGGCGCTTTTCCCCAGACATGCATCAGCGCCAGAATCACCTGATGAAGGGCATGGGCCTCATCATAATGCAGAGAAAGTGTATATTCCGTTGCCTGCCGTTTCCGCAGGCTTAGCAGCCGTCCCTCAACCGCCTGAACGGCACGCAAGATCTGATTGCGCTCCAAGGATGCGGGAAGGCCCTGTAGCGCATACTTGCGCCAGGCGGCGCATTGCGCAGCAAGCTGTTCGGCCTGCTGTACGTTCAGGTGCAATACCAGAGCAGTATTCATCATTCTGCTGGCTGCCTCCCGTATACCGCATAGAAAACGCATGCAGACTGCAATTGCTCCCATTCATTAGCCATATCAGATGTCATTTGGTCGTACTCCTGCGGATTAATCAACCCCCGCTGGACACAAATGCCCTTGAATGCATCGCAGGCGGATAACAGATCCCGCTTCATCATGCTACCGACGCGCCCCCCCCATTCGCCGAGCGGAATGGGGATACGTGTCGTCTCGACGTCCTGTAATCCAGCCTGTCGCATCATTCTGTCCAGGTGGCGGATTGGTTCTCCATCCACCAGGACAGCGGACAGTTCGTGCATTTTGACTGTTGCCGGACCGGGACGCTCGATTTCCGAGTCGATTTCCACAATCTCAACCCAACCGCCTGGCTGGGTAACACGTACCAACTCACGCACGACGCCCGGCCACTTCCCTGCGGGGATGGCTGCCACCAGCAAGCGCTGGTGCGTGAAGGAAAATATCCCGTCAGGGAACGGCAAGCCGGTGAGCACATTGCCAGTACGCAGCAGGCAATTCTCCGGGAGCTGCGCTGGTGCTCGAAACAGCGCGGGATCAATGTCGATGCCGATAACTTCCGCCTGGGGAAACAATCTTGCCATCTCGCTTGCCCAGATCCCCGTCCCCGCTCCTACTTCCAGCACCAAACGGACGGACGGTCCCAGCGGCGCGACGTAATGATTGCCGATAGCATGTAATAAAGCATAGTGTTGAAAGTTGAGCCGCGCATCCTCTTCCGCATCTTTAGGCAACAAGTAATCCGTATCTTCCAAATAGCGGCGCATAGCTAATGCTTCCTGACCCATTGACGCAGTGGTGATAGTGCGTTCCCACGGCCCGTGCGTGACTTTTGGTTTCCCTCTGCGAAGCAGCCAACGAAAAATACCCATAGCAGCAGGATCATCCTTTCCTTATTAGCGTTAGCGTGGCTGGCAGCCGTCAAAGTGCGACATATCAGGTTCGGTCTCCTCTCCCCAATCTGATAAATCCAGCAGGCGATCTGCCTCTTCGCGCCTGCCTTCCTTCGGCAACAATAGAATGTGCCCCACCTTCTCCGCAATCATAGCGTGAGGAGCAACGCTGGCAGGGCCATACAATCCTGACTGTACGGCTGCGGCTTCCAAAGCCTGCTTTTCCTGGAAAACAGCAACTTCACTCCTTTGCACAGTATGACCTCATCTTTTTATTATTAATGTGTTTGGTGTGTGCGCTACAGCACATGCCTATGACCAAGTTCGGGCAAAGTATAGTAACAAGTCGCCCAAAATATAGCGAAATATAGCGTTTTCTAGCGTTCTATTGCAGGTTTTCACAACCCATTGGAGAGGATAGCCGGAAAGGGGGGGGTAAATTCTCAGATATTTTTCAGACTTTTTTCCGCTTCTCAAAAGCAAACAAGAACCCTGGAGTTATCCTTTAAGGATTCTTGCTTGCTCTTCTTAACTGTCATTAGAGGAGACAAAATATGCTGTAAATTGCGCCTAAAAGCACGGTGAAAGAGTTCTACCAGGGTTGAAACACCTCATCTAATGAAGTGACCAGAGATTCGTGTGACCATTTTTTGCGCAGTTCATGGAACGTTCCAGCGAGCTTGGTAAAGTAAAGCCGGGAACCAAGTTGCCTGGATAACTGTGCCGCTTCGGTCAGTGTGGCAGTTACTGCGTCCAAATCATCAAGTTGACGCTGGATTTCCGCATAATTCGAGAGCAGATCAAGATAGGTGATCGGCTCCTCTGCCGCATCCCTATTTCCTTCGCGCTTCAATGCCTCTAATGCTGCCGCTGCTTCGTTCGGCTGGCCCAGGAAAAGCCTGGCCTGGCAGTCCCCATAGACATAGAGTGAAAAGCGACTGGCCCGCAAGTAAGGATAGGCCGGATCTTGCTCTGGCTGCATCGGGTAGCTCTCGTAGGCTTTGCCCATAGCTCGGTAGGCTTCCTGTGGCATGTCACACATCGCATAGACCTGTGCTACCCCGGAGTAGCAGCGTGCGCGCAAAAGCGGTGTCACCCGTGCCGGGTCCTGGTTCCCAAGGGCAATGGCGTGTTCATAGCTCCTTCTGGCGAGCATGCCGTCGCGGCGATGATAGCCAAGACTCCCAAGTTTGATTAGGCTGGCAACCTGGAGATCGCGGTCATCTGCGATCTCTGCGTACCGTAGCGCCTGCTGACCAGCACGCAACGCGGTGCCATAGTCCTGTCGGTCCATACCCAACTCACAAATAAGTTGCTGTGTGAGACTCGCAACGCGTGCCGCTGGTTGGGTGAGCACGCTACCCGGCGTGACCAGAGATGCAGTCTGCTGCGCATAAAGGGGTAAGAGAGCCTCGACATGCGCAGGCTTACCGCCAAGATAGAGGTCATAGAGCGCAATGATCCCCTCACGGTAAACCCGGAGCAAATCTTCCGTCCAGGGCATGGTATGATGCACAACAGCAATCGCACTCGGTTTATTTCTTGTTCCGTCCTCAAGCGGGTGGATTGGCGAAATCAAGGCCAAAGTGGGTTGTTGATTGAGAGAAGCAACCATCTGCTCTAGCTCGTCGGAGAGCGAGAAGCCTTGTGCCTCTACAAAGGATTTCATCTCTTGATGGCATTTCAACGCTTCCTGTCGTTTGCCATACCGAGCGAGCATCTCTAGCCAGAGCCGCAAGCCATTTTCATTGGAGGGGTCAGTCAAGATCATGGCCCGGTATTGCTCTCCTGCCTGCCACAGTTTTCCTTGAGCCTCGTAGCTTGCTGCCAGCCACGAACGGCATTGCCTGAGCATATCTTCACTCTTCTTGCGTAGCCCGTACACCCAGGTTCCACCCTCTCCCTCTAACAACTCCCCTCGCTCTAAGTACAGAAGCGCCTGCTCTAGCAGAGGAAGTGCCTCTCTCGAAGTCCATCCCCTATTCTCCGCTTCTTTGAGCAGCGATTCACAGGCATCCCGATCTGCCCAGATTACCGATTGATCCGCCAGTTCGTAGATCGTCTCATAGGTTCTCACCAGATCCTTGCCCGTGATCCGGCGAATCTGGTTGATCGCATTGTAGACGTTTTTATCAGCCAATTCAAAGTTTTCCGTGTCGGGCCAGAGATCATCCTGAATGGAGCTACGTGAAAGCCTGCGTCCAGGCGCAACGAGGAGCCGCTTGAAAACGGAACGGGCAGGCCGCCCCTTGCCCCAGGCATCTTTATCAACCAGTCTCCAGGCACCCGATGCCTCACGTTTCCACGCTTCCAAAGGGCCATGCACAAACACACGAAGACGGCATGAAGAGGGAATATCCGAATCTTTCTGTCTCACCTGTTCTAACTGCAACACTTGCATCCTCCTGGTGAAAAATGTGGGAAAAACCTCCGAGATTTCAGGCAACCCGCTCGCGCTACACTGAACAGTGGAACCGCGCAAGGGGGTAATCTTCCGAGTGAAAGGATTGTGTTGTGAAAGGAGATGGCTCACATGACGACGACAAACGCCAATCAAAGCGAGGTCGCACAGTTGCGAGAGCGCATTACACGAGAACATCAGGCGGCAGAATGGGCGATGACAGGGCTTGCCGAGGGAAATCTGAAGCACCGCTTTATCACTCGGCGCATGGAACAAATGGGGGTCCATCAGCAGCAGCTCGCCACCTTGATTGGAGAAGAAGCCAGCATGGCGATGGTGTGCAGCATTCTCGATGGGCCACCGTTGCACGAGCAGGCAGACAAGTAACCTTGTCAACGGACTTCTCCCTTTTTGCTTTTTCATGGGGTAACGTGGCGCAGGGCAACTCTTTTCAAGCATGGTTGCCCTGTGCTTTTGCTTCTAAACGCCTGTTTCTCTGAACATTCACGCCGGTCACGTTGCGGAGATTAAACGGGCGTTTGTAAATCTCCGAAAACACATTTAAGAGTTTGTTGGCTGTAGCGCGGCGCGTCGGTCTTCCATCACGGATACGAGCCAGCGTCACTCCGTTAATCTTGCTGACACGGCTCAACTCCAAGAGCGGAATATCCAGATTCTCAAACAAGTCCTGGATGGTGTAGACCTGTTTTTCTTCGAGCACTCCTCTCACCTCCTGAGTGTAGGTTTTCACACACTCAATCACGCTTTTGAGATCGTTTAGTGTGATTCAAGTAGGTTTCTCGTCACGTTTTTCCTTGACTAAGCTTAGTGTAAAATAACCTGTTTGATTTGTCAATACTTTTGATTAATTATATTGCAACATCGCTTAATATGTGGTATACTCAGATTAATGAGAGACAAAAACCTCTCAGAGAAATGGCGAAGCGGCTTAGCTCTGGAAAGCCAAGCCGCCCCTGTAGCCGGATAGAGGTTCTGCTTAATCGGCCAGCACTCTATAAAGTGTACACGACCATAGGAATGCGGCGTGCAGGTGCTTTACCAGCCAGAGATCTACTCTCCCTCTAACCGGGTTCCTGATTCGGCGATTCTCGCTGTCCTCGACCAACTCTCATAGCACAGCCCGGAAGGCGGCCTCATGCAAGACCGCCTTCCGGTTTACTACCCCTGGAATAACTAATTCCCCCACTGATCTGCTGCTGCGGCCCGGTTTTTTTCACGGTTAGCACGCCGTTCCTCTCGTTGTGGGGCTTCCTGTGTGGCTGTAGGCGGCGAATATACCTCTCTGGACGCTGGCACTGGTGCGCTCTGCTGGCCCGCAGGTAATGCAGGTGTCGTGGCTGCAACGCCAAACATCTCCCAGAACGCGCTGGCAGACAGTTCCCCATGCAATACCTGGCTCCATAGACGAATGACATAAGCACTCGCCTCGCCGCGCCGCTGCGGATTGCCGCGTGTGCGCTCGGCAACCCGCGCCAGGTCATCCAGCTCGCGGGAATTCTCGTGCCAGCTCATTTCTATGCGGAATTTCTTCTGTTCGGGCGCTTCGTCGCCCTTTTTGCTACCAGGCATTATGCACCCTGCCCGTCCGTCTCGTCACGTCGTTGAGAACTTTCGTCCAGACAGCGTTGCTGAAGCCCATCGCAATCTCCATATACCCCTCCGGGTTGGCGCTCTGCGGCTCTTCCACATATTCGACATTGGGGATCATCGTCTCAAGCATCTTGCGGAAATGATATGCGCCGCCGCCAATAGGAATAACGAGGTCATAATCTGCCGCCATCTGGCCGCCCTCATCCTCGTTGACGATACCCGCAATCTTGGTATTAGCCTGCATTCCTATGGTCGTGTACACTTTATAGAGTGCTGCCCGCATAGCATTCTCATCTACGACTCTGCGGCTACTTTTCACCACAGGAAGCGCTTTCTCATGCACGTAGGCGCGTAAAATCGGCTCTGCTTCATCCTCCCGCAGGCGACGGCCAGCAACCTTACAGAACTCGTCGTTGAATGCATCGATAATCTGCCCTACCCCGATCTGGATGCCGCCTGAGCGGTCAAAGTCTATCTTCTGACCCACGGCGCAAAGCACATCCGTCGTGCGATAGCCATAATCGACCACCAGCGTCCTTGAAGTGGTATCGCCATACAGCACCAGTGCGCCAGTTCCTTCCGGCACCACCGCTCCTACCACCAGGTCTGCGGTTTTATGCCGCCCGTTCCAGAAGTAGGTGAAATTGCGCGTAAACGTATCCTGTATCAATACGCGGCGCTGGTCGTCATAAAGTGAAACCGGCAAGGCGGTCACGTATTTCAGGCAAAATTGATCTTCGGGAATCAGTAACCCTGCCATCGCCAGCAAGAGCATCTGCGCGTGCTCATTCGTATAGCGGCGCGGATCGTTAAAGGCGTTCGTGCCATTGGTTCCGCTCGTCTGCGCGAGGCGACCGACATAGCGTTCCATGCTGTCTAGCTGTATGACAAATTCGTCGCGCTCCAGTTCATCCATAGGGTTACTGCCTATCGTCCGTGAGCGCCTGGCAATGTCCACCAGCGCCCCGGACGCTACCCATGATGGAATAACCGCATGTCTCATGTACTGAGGGTTGTCTGCCGGGGCAACCCATAATTCGGCAAATCCTGAGCCGGGATCAAATCCGCCATAATATACGCGGCGGGTAGGCTGCTGGAAACTCAATTCTCTGCTCCTTCCTTGAAAACGGATAGCCCGTAAAAAGCCCGGAGTTTCTTCGGAATAACTCCGCCCATTCATTTAAACGATCCGTTTCTGGGTTCTGTAACGACGAATTTCCAGGAGCTTCTACGGATTCTCACCGCAAAAACTCCGGGGTTTCTGTAAGGGGCTTTACGAACCTACTAATGTTCGGATGTGTTTGCGGAATGGGAGGAGTTCGAGGAGCGCGTGCGAGACGGCCTCGGATTTTGCATAGCATTTGGTTTTTCTGTGGAACCGCGCAAGATACTGGCGGATGCGTGAGTTACGGGATTCAATCGTAGTCGTGCCATTTTTGCCGGGCTGATGCTGCATAGGGGGCAGAACCTTGCGGTATACCGGATAGTCGTCAGTACAAAAGAGGGTCTGCGCATCCCAGGGGATATGCAGCATCAGCCCGGCAACTCGTATGGCCGCAATCCAGGCATTGCCATTTCTGTTTCCCTTGATAAAACCCGTTCTTGCGACGGCCTGAACTTCCACAGCGAAGACACTTCATCCCTACCTCCTGTTCGAGAGTGTATGACAAAGTAGCCGCTTCCTAACCCATTATCAATATTTAGTTCGTAAATCCCCCGTGAAGTATATAAACGTGTTTCATAGATTATTAAACAATATCTGCTATTGTGTGATTTGCCTATAAGCGTTTGGCTGTCACTGCCAGGCGCTTAAATGTATATATGTACGAGGAGAATATGGCGGACGATGATTATAAATATCAGAGATTTAATAACTTACATCGCTACACCCCTGACGAATGGGCACAATGGGAAAAAGATCATCCCGATGAGGCCAGGTATATACGCATACATGGGGGCGACGTAAATCGTCAAACTGAGAGAACCTTGGCCAGGTGGAGAGATGAATACTATACAAGCCGGGATGCCGGAGAATTGGATGAGTGGGAGGAACCCACGGAGGAATATCGACAGCCGACATTGCAAGATTTTCGTCGTGGGAGACACGAAAAGCCAGAGGATTTTCTAAAAAGAATAGAAGGCAGGGCGGCAGAAATAAATGAGGTGCTCGAACAGCAATATAGAAATGCCGACACTCTACGGGGCTCTTCTTCTTTTTCGAGTCTTTTTGGCATGGGCCGGAAAGCCAGAGAAGCCAATGCAATGTTGCAAGAAGCGCGAGCATTTGTTGATGAGGTTCGACGAGCAGGACAAGCGACAGGTGGAAGGATAATTGCTGATGAAGACAATCCGGAACATTATGCATTTATTGGCATACAAGATGAACAAGGAAAAATTAGAATACCTGGCAAAGAGGAGTTTGAAAAGCGACAGCAGAGAGCAAGAAGAGATGTAATTGAGCGTCATGGAGGACGAGCAGAAATCTCGTTGAAGATGACACATGTGCAGAATGAAGCTTATAAGGATATAGTATCCATCCTGCTGAGCTATAATGTAGATAAAAGAGATGCGGATCTTATAGCAAAGGAAAAGACTGGACAGCTTGCCACTGAAGAGGATCTGTGGGCTTATAAACAGCGCAGGGCAGATAAACTGCTTGATATAAATCCACGCATTAAACGGGCAGTAGAAGAATACACTAGAGAAGCGGTGTTACCCCAGCAACCGCAAGCCCCAACTGAGGGAGGAAGAGAAGAAAGAATAGAAAGAAAAAGAAGAAGCTGGTTTGGTGGGAGCGACGAACCAAACCAAGAAGCGGGTGGTAATCAAGGCGCAAGACCGCAGAGCCCGTCTCCCAACTCTTCGTCACAGAATATGACAAGAAGAGGCCGTAGAAAAGAAAAAGGTGGAGAGAGTCCTGCCAATCCTTATGGTAACCAGGAAATACCGCCGTGGAGAAAAACTACGGAAGAGATGAGCCAGTGGGAGATTGATAATCCAGAGGATGGTCATCATGTAAATCTCAAACATCTTATTGACAAGTACAACTACACCAACCCTCGAATAGAATTTCAGGACTCTTTTGACAATCCCGCCCCTGACGCTGCACGACCAGGAGTAGGAGTTAAGCCTGGACCTAAGCGGGAACGCTAATTATAGGTAAGCCTCTGGTCTTGCTTTGACCGCAATCAGAGAACTGTTTACCCCGCGTTGGAATCTATGGCTTGTGTATTTATATCCCACGTCCTCTATCTTGCGAGAGTTTACGCGTGGGTATATGACGATCGAGGCCATGCCCATCATATTGAGCATACTGCACATTATCCACTGTTAGAATTTTGTTAGCATTGTTCCCAAGCTTTTTCTGTTTTTCATAAGCTTGCTGATTCATTTCCTGTTGGGCAGAAGCCAGTTCTGTCCTGAATAGCTTTTGAGACAGAGCCACAGCGCCATCATAGATCCTGTAGGCAATGTCATCTGTGAAGCTGTTGAAACGTTGTAACATTCCACTTGCAGGTGATTCCCGGTCAGGCGATACCGAGATACCTCCGCCCACGCGGTTTCGGGCAGGTACTTTCTTATTATGCTCTATTGCTTCAGCATACTTCCGCGCTTCTTCCCGGCGAATTTCTTCTAATTTTTTTTCCGATATTCCCCATTCATTTATCCTGTCAGATGGGGATGATGTAGATGGGGAAATGCCGCTTTCGGAGACTGTATTGGGAGTTTGTTCTGTTACTGCGGTTGCCATAATAATTTCTCCAATGATAACGGTAATATGCTCATTATATCCTATAAATGCTTAAAAGATGATGAAATTTTTGTGTCAGTGCTATAACAGCCTCTTTTTGCAAGCATTTTTCTTAATGACATATCTTGCAGTTCGCTACAGGTAGGCCCAAACGTCGGGATCTTCCTTGGCGGGTCCACCGAATGGAAACTTCAGAGAATAGCGGATTGGGGACGGTTCTGCGCAGAGCGGCAAGTGCATTTCCACATTGGTCGCGTTAATACAGCACGAAGGATAAGGCTGGCCGCCGCCGCAGGCGCAACCAGTATAGATGGCTCCTCCGCCTCCCGCTATGCGGTCGCTGTTCGTCCTCTCGATCTGGCCTCAAAGCAGTCCGATCTCTTTGCCCCGACCGTGTGCAAGCTCCGTACATTTAGCGGCCCCGTCCATCGCTACCAGGTACATCGCCCCTGCTTCTTCGCACGCTCGCAAAGCGATCGTCCTTTCTCACAGCATCACACAACGCGATGAATTTGTCTGTGACCGCATAGAGTGTTTCCCCTCGTTTACTCAAATACCCATCCCTCGCCAGCATATCAAGATAGATACTGGACGCGCCGTTATTGTTCCCTTCAGGCTTTCTCGCCGAAAAGAAACCGTAGATGTTAGGGATCGGCGGGGCGGACTGCATATAGACCGTTAGATCGAGATCGCTGAACACAAGATCCCATTGATTGTTGCCCCTTGTTGCAAGGTAACTGACAATGTTCGCTGCAAGGTACTCCTGGTGCTGGTCTTTCAGTTTTCCAATGAAGACGGGAGGAACATCCGAGGGATAAAAATGGCTCATAAGTGTAGCAGCTTGGGGTTTAGGGAGTAACGGAACAGCATAAATAAAGCAGAATATCTGCTTCTATCTGTCCCATCCCTTTTTTTCCATCAGGAGATTTGCCATGGCAGGCAGGCGGATTTGTCGGAGTTCTATTGGGCACGATTTCCTCAGATGCTATTCCATTTGACCCGAAGGGACGTTTGGTTTTTATATACTCCATTCTGGCTTGACGGGCTGCTTCCTCATCGGGTGTGTTTTGTTTTTGTGTCATAAAGATATTATATATTATATAATAGTAAACCAATAATTACTAAGAAGAAAGTCAGTCTGTTTAGATTAGCTCCAATTTTATATTGCTCCTGAGCAAGAAGAACTTGCAGCTTTCTGTCATCATTAAGCCTGGCATTGGGATTGCCATACCCCGCACCATCAGCCGCTCTCTCTAGCAATTCCTTAATATCTTTATTTGTAGCGAACTGCAATCGTAATCGCTCCGACCTGCAAACGGGCGGGCCAAACGGCGCTTCTCAGCTAGCATGAATTCATATCACTTGACACATGCTGCATTGGAGATAATATGGAGAATTGCCGAAAGGCGGCTTTTTTCAAGGGCAAGGGGCAGGCCCTTCCGGGGCCTGCCCTGACGCGGCTTGCTCCATGTAATCTGTAACTTCATCCCAGCAGGAAAAGTACAGACGCGAAAGATTAGCTGTCCTGCATTATTCCAAAAATTTAAAAACTGAGCAAATACATACTTTGGATTCAAACTAAAAAGAAGTGGCCAGGGATGCTGGAACCATTATAATCCTTATGAGGCCGCCGCAATTATGGATTCCAGAGGCGTGCTTTAGATCAGTTTACTTATGCAGAGTTCTTATTCTAAGGCCAAGGACGGTTTTACTCTTATAGAAATAAGCATTGCCCTGGTCATCATAGGGTTAATCGCAGGCGTTATCCTAGTAGGGCAGGATTTGATCAACGTTGCGGCAATACAGGCGCAAATAAGCCAGATACAGAGATATAATACAGCGGTTCGGACGTTTGAAGTCAAATATAACAACCTTCCTGGCGATATTCCCAATCCTGCCGCTGGTAACTACGGATTCCAACCCAGAGGGCAATATGCGGGCGAAGGAGATGGCAACGGTGTTCTGGAAGGAGTGTATAGCGACGCAGCAGGGCAGAATAATGGGCGTGATCAAGTCACGGGCGAGAACGGAATGCTGTGGGTCGATTTAAGTGCGGCTGGTCTTATAGATGGAAATTTCAATACCGCAACCCCCAATATTTATACGGCGGGCACAAACGTCATAACAACCTATCTGCCGAGAGCAAAAATAGGTAACAATTATGTCTACACATGGAGTGATAACAGCAAAAACTACTGGAGTATTGCAACCATGACCTGGCTAGGCTCCGGCATACCGGCTACACAAACGGCGCTAAGCGTTGTGCAGGCATACCAGATTGATAAGAAAATAGATGACGGTTTACCTCAATCCGGGCAAGTGACTGCCCAGTATTCAGACTGGATGGCCTTTGGTGCTTCCATAGGATATGGGTGGGCGGGCAGTGGAGGCGTCACGGGAGGTCCCTACACAACGGCCACTACAGGCTCATCAACTACCTGCTTTGACAATGGCAATACCGCAGGCGCAGCACAGCAATATTCCCTCGCGCAAAATAATGGCAATGGTATGAACTGTGCTATTTCCTTTGAGTTCCAATAATGAGGTGCTGCACTGCTACACCTAGGTGTAGCAGCTTGTTTGCCGAAGAGTCATTAATGTTTTCTTTACTTCTTTTTGCTATTATGGCCTTCCGCGTGTAATGCTTTGCTTACCACCCCAAGGCCCTTATGTCAGAATTCCAGGTTGCCGAAAAGAAGTTCCCCATTACCCATGAACTGCGCACTTGGGCTAGCGATTGTGAGGCGGCTATTACCTACCTGACTGAGGACCCTGGTGATCCGCAGCATTCCATCCGTCCGATTACCATTGACCTCAACACCGGCACCGGCAGCAAATGCCAGGAACAGTGTGGCATGAGCTTCGGCGACAAAGGTAACACCAACCAGGAAATTACTTTTATCCTTAGTACCCATACTAATGAACTTACCGCGCTGCACCTGGTTCAGGTGATTCGCGAGCACTACCTCAAGCACGAAGCCGCTTTCGCGGGCAAGCAAATCAATGTTATCTTCGGCGGCGATCCGAGCCGCGCCAAAGCCTTATTGACCGTTTTAAAAGACACGGCAATAACTGAAATGACCGAGGGGGAGTATGAAACCTATCGCAACACGGCATATCAGGTCAATTGCAATCGCGTGGATATTTCCCAGCTTCCTCGCCCGGCGCTGGACGATGAACAGGAACAAACAGCCTGGCGGAGGGCTCTTGAACAATTAATTTCCGGCACCCATCTAGGTAAGCATGCTACGGAAAAGGAAAAGCACTGGTATCATGCGCTTAAGAGCTACTATGAGCAACTAGAAAGTACTCCCGGTACCAGTGGTTGGCTCCTTCAGAAACATCTGGCCTTACAGCGCTATACAAACAAGATCGACTTGCACACGACTTCTAGGGCGGGTAGTCCGATTGCGCTTATATTTGGGCCAGAAGATCCACTTAACGAAACAACCCTACAAACCCTAGCGCTAATGGGCGCTACCCATATTATCCCTGGCACCTCTGATGGCAAATATATTGATCTTACCACTCCCTTGCACCCCTATGCTCGGCATGGGCTGCTCTTAGAATGTGGTGCGCATCGTGATATCGTGCGCTCCAGCGCTGTGGCTGAACGTGCCTTTTTCGGGGCCGTCCTGGACAAGTTTGGCTTACATCTGACGAAAGAACCGGGATCGCCCCAGCAGGCCACAATGATCCTCTCTCAGGGGATGAAGAGGATTTATCCGCCCCTCTCCCCCAATGCACCTAGAATGGCCTCCGATGCCCTTAATCTTATCCCTGAGTTTTATCTCCAGAGCGAAAAAATTTCGCCGAACGACGAGCGCGTACAGAAAGGGCATTGGGGTGCAGGAGGCGAAACCGAAGCCCGCTTTTATGCACTTTCCGCCAATGATCCGCTCCCTCCCTCGGTACAAGCGCTAGTCAAGCAGGATAAGCTTCCTACGCATAATAATGGTGATGCAATCCATCGAGGCGACTTAGCGTTCTGGAGTACCTATACTCTGGCCGATGGCACAATAATCCCGGTACTCTTTCGCTCCCCCTTTAATGGCCTTACCTTCATGACCCCAGCTAAAGGCTGGGACAGGATTGACGGGCCTTATTACTTTACCGAGGTCAGTACGGAGAATAAAGAGGTAACTGTTCATCTGAAAGAAAATGAACCACTAAAACATCAGGAGGAGGCCGCCAACGACCAGCTTCACTCATCTAATGCCCGGAAAATATGGACAGAACGTATATCCAGAAACGATGCGACCAGGGAACAAACGAAAGCGGGCCTGCCGGGAATGCGGGAATATCTGAAGCGATAAAAACAGCGCAAGAGGCCGATAATGCCGATTTACCTTCCGTTGCCCAGCAAACAATGGTTTCTTTGGTAGAGCATACCAGAATGCCTAAACAGGATTTAGCCAGGTTGGATAGACAGATGGAAGTCTGGCATAAAGCCCAGGTGGACAATAAACGACTGGCAACCATAGACTGGAATGCATCAGAATTCCGCAAATGGTACGAAACCGTGATTCACCATGCTCATCCCGGCCATAGTGGTTCTTATGCATAATTCCGATAAGGTCAGGTCTGGCCCTTTGATACGAGAACTCACTGGTATCATGAAGAATCAGCGTGGTCCCGGTGGTCGCTGCAAAACGCTCGCGTGTGGACTGGAAGTGACCAGCGAGAATATCCGCTTCACTTCTCCGGTCATCGGAGAAGATACGCACACAGTCTACCAGCCAGATTAGTTTGGATAAAAAGTTACCACCCATCCTACATGCTCTGCGCCCACCCCAATAGGAGGTGTGACTTTCCAGTTACCTAAATCGGATATACAGATATCCATACTTCCGGTTCCCCCTCCTACAGGAGCGTTATAGTTTTTGAAAGAAACTGCCCACCCGTCCCAAGCGCCGCTGCTTCTGTAATGTACGGTGCCGGTTGGAATCAATATTCCTGGCGGCAAACCGGAAGGAATCTGGAATTTTACGTTAAACTCGCAAACGGTGTAGTGCGACTGGTTAGGGTCTCCGTAAGACTGCCCTTGCTCCGTAATCCAGCCTGTGCCTGGTCCTCTCGTATTGGAACTTCCACTTGCGACAACAAAAGACACTTTGGTACATGTATATGTTTGAGAAACATTGTCATATCCCAATTTCAGCCAGGGTTGATTGCAATCCGGCGGGATGAGGTTGCCAACCTGTATAGCGCCTGAGTATTGAGCAACCCGAATGTTCTTGACGTTGGATACAAAATTGCCAAGAGGAGTGATCGTGCCCTTTGGTAAATTGGCCCGTACAGCTATATAGTATGGCGTGCCATTCGCATTCGGGTTTGCTGTATTAAAATAGGTGCCAGTACAGGGGGGAGCGCTGGCCGCCTGGCTTACGGTCGCATACGAATCCACACAGAGATAATTTCCCGCTTTTGTAAAATCAATGAGCCCAGAACCATAGCTCTTTTCCACCTGCTGCAATTGTGCCGGTGTCAGCGAGGCATAATAACCAGGGTTCCGCTGCAATGTCTGTGAGACGGTGCTTACAGCGTTATTGGCTATTTCGTCTTTGACAAAATACATGCCGAATTCTATTACTCCGAGCGAAAGTATAACAAAAACTGGCAGAAGAATGGCAAACTCGATGGCACTGGCACCGTGATTATGCACCAGGATATTCATCTTCCCGCTCACATGATTCCCCATATCAATTCTCTAGTATTGAATGAATAACGGCATTAACCAGATATAGCATAAACTCGTTAACTAATCGTTAAAGCCTTTTGTTGGGATATTCAGGTATTTAAATTCCTGAGAAATTAGGATTATATCGATGCATAACCATTGCAGGTGATCAGAAAATCGCTTCCAGTCAGGCGGTCATTACTAAATGGTTTTGCTGCTGGAGCTGCCGAAGAACAGGAAACGATGAAGCTACCCTTGTCCTACCCCTGGAAGCAGCGGCAGTTCTATCTGCGCTATGGTTTCTTTGCGCACATAACTCTGTACCAGGTTGATCCTGTCGCCATTGAACATGAAGTTGATGTTAACGAAATACACATCGGCAGCCATCGAACAGAACAGAAAGCCTTTTTCAATAAGCTCATTTAACCCGCGAAAATAGGTAGACCGCTTCAAATCCGGCTTCCATTTCTGAGCCAGCAAGTAGCTCAACTCAACCTTATCCTTATCCTTGCCGCCCCGTCCGCTGACCTGGTGGAATACAAGCTCGAACAGGGTGAGGCCCGCTTTGCCCAGTTCGCTATGTTTCTTTATGCCTTGCAGGTACATTTTGACGAAGTTTTCAGAATCAACGGCCTTTTCCTGTACGAACGAGAAAGCCCCCTGACCTATTCTTTCTCCGGTTGCAGGCGCAACCATGTAGACCGTTTCACCCATGCGTTGCGGCTTATTCTGCTTGATACGGACGGGTAACGCCCCTACAATGCTGGGATTTTTCTCATAAACAGGATGCCCGCGCCGTGTAGGTAAAGTAGTTTCCTCGCTGTTTTGTAACTCTTGTCTCATTTTTTGTACACGAAATTGATACTGATAGTTCACTTTGATATCAACAAAAGTCTCAATAAGCAAGCACGTTTTTGGGACTATATTTACAAAAATTGAGACTCCCGTTTCAAAAATTGGGACTCGCGCCTTATACAGATCAAAAGCTTATAGGCTTTCTCTTCTTATATATAAAAAGGCCATAAAGCAAAAGCGCCCCCGCGCAAATCAATTTTGTGCCGTAGGGGGCGCGATCAGGCTGTTGAATAAGAGATCCCGGCCTGTGGATAACTATAAACCTGTTTATTTTTTATTGCCCGGTTCAAAGCGACAATCTTCCTAAGAAACTGCGTTCGCTTCGCTCACCAGATATTTTTTTCTGGCGCTGCAAGAGCAGCGCGGCTCGGCAAAATAATAACTGTGACACAACTCTTTTCTTGTGAAAACCCGCGTTTTCATTGACTTTCACAGCTTTATAAGGTATTCTAAGACAATGGAATCTTATCTTATGGAGTTGTGTACCAATGACGATTGAGGATTATCGCATTCAATTGGGTTGGTCACTCGCAGAAATGGCGCGGAGAGCGGACATCGACGTAAACACGCTTAAACGTGCGATCAACGGTGTGCCCGTTTACAAACGGATTGCCGGAGCAATCGCTACCGCCATCAGCCAAGGTTTGGGGCGTACCATCACCTATAAAGACCTTGATGGCGTGCAGACGATTGACTGAGTGACTATTCCCAACCTTTAAGGAGGTGATGCAGAACGCCCGGAGCGAACCCCAGGCGTCCCGAATAGACCCACTTCGTATGTTATGTGCTGCCTGCCTACCAAGCTACGCAGTACACAACATAAATCTGACCGTCCCTGTAGCGCTTGTTGTTACGCTTTGGCAGCAAGGCGGTTCATCATGCCGTTTTGCTGCCGAGGGCGGGTTTGAGGTCTGGTCATACTATGCCATACCAGCCTATAGCCTGTCAATTCAGGAGGGCATATGCTTAACTTCCACAAGCAGCAAGAAGCTGCCCCGCAAAACGTTGTACCTGTTTATTCGATTCACACACTGGAGAACCCGTTTTGCCCGGTTCCGTGGTGCAAATGCCACGATAATCAGGAGGAAATCGCCAAGCTGCTCCAGCAGGTTTCCGATGGCATGCTGACCATTCGTGAAGCGGCTGATTTCGCTGATGAAAAGCTGGTGTACTAATGGCAGATATCTCATTCATGCCGAGAAATATCTCGGTAGGGGCGAATCAGCTTCTCCTGACCGATGAAGACTTTCTGAACGGCTACCAGGCTGGGCATCTCGCTTATATGGCCGATGGCCGCAAAATCCGGTTCACGGATGTCAGTCTGCGGCAGTTCATGATGACGATGCTGGAAAACATGGAGTTTTCTGAACCCTATTGTTTCGGCTATGTCATGGGATGGATTGTCACATTCGCCGGGAAGGAGCCGAAGCAGCAAGATAACGCATCTGCGTTAGCACAAGAGGAGTCGTAATGCAGTACCATCAGCGGGCAAGCCACCGCCCACAACAGCGCAAAAAGCCTGTATATGCGTCACCTGACCCAGATGAGCTGGAAACGGCTTCTCCGCAATATACCGGCCATTATGCAGGGCTGCATGGCGAAGATCAGCCCCGCATCACCGCTGCTGATGTGCAGAAGCGCATGAAACGGCCTGCTTATGAACAGGATGAGATGCAGGCGGGACAGCAGATTACGCATGTTGTTATGCGTTATTCTGGCACTCCAAAGCAAATGCCAGACGGCATGATATACCGGCAAGGAAACGAGCAGGTGTATGTGCATAACGGGCCGCCACCTGTGCCGCAGCGGGCGAGCAAGGGAAAGAATACGACAGCGCAATACCAGATTCCGCAGCAGGCTGCCTCTTTTCAGGAAGGGCAGCCACGGAGACGGTTACACTGGCTGTTCTTTGTGGGCCTTGCGCTTATGGTGATGATCATTGGATATGTAGGGCTTAATGCGTTCGGCGCATGGTGGCAAATCCATAACGATGACAGCATCTATGGCCGCCCGCGCACATTCCAGATTGACGCCGTAGTCGGACATGGCGACTCAGAGGCACACCCGTCTCACTTTATCGCCATCAACCTTAACCGCCATGTCATCGTCATTGAAATTCCGGGGGGAGATGTCAGCCGCTCCATCATCTATAGCGGCCCGGTTCTCCTGGGGGACAGGCAAGACCTCACCCCGGTAACGCTCACCTTCGCGGACATCAATGGCGATGGAAAGCCGGATATGCTGCTGCATATCCTTGATCAAACTATCGCATTTCTTAACAACGGGACGAAATTCGTTCCGCCGCCCAATTTAGTCAATGGGGGGAGCAATCCCCCCATCCCTGGAGGCACCCATGCAGGAGAAGATACGCACACTGCACGTCTATCTTGAGGAGGAAGAACCACCCATTGTTGATGATATGCCTGAGCAGGATGCTCCCAACCGGAAAACATTGTTGCTTCCCCTGATTTGTCTCTCTCTTGTTACCTTGCTGTGTATAGGCATTCCTGCGACGGCTATCCTGCTGAGTTATGCCTATCCCGACACCTACGATGCTACCATTTCCAGAACCCTGACGCTCACCCTTTCACAACATCCGTTACATGGTCAGCTTTCTCTTTATGCACTCCCCACCATCAGGCAGACGCAGCATATAACCGTTTCTGCCAGCGGGAATATCCATCAGGATGCTACCAGAGCCACCGGATTTATCACATTTTATAATGGCCTCTTCACGCCTCAAACCGTGCCAGCAGGCACCACGCTTACAGGCAAAAGCGGAGTAGAGATTGCCACAACCCAGCCCGCCAATATTCCTGCGGCAATTGCGACGACCCCTCCGACCTATGGCACCATTTCAGTAAGCGCAGTCAGCAGAGTTCCCGGCGCGACGGGCAATATTGCCGCCAGCGACATTGACCGCACCTGTTGTGGCGCTTCCATCCTTGCCCAGAATCTTTATGCCTTCAGTGGCGGCCAGGACGCAAAAGACCTGCCGGAACTGACGAAATCAGATATAAGCACAGGAACCCAAACACTGACAGCACAGGTCAATGCAGCGGTGCGTAGCCAAGCAAATAAAGAGGCGAGGCCAGGCGATGTGCTGTTGCCTCTTGATTGCAACAGTAGCCTTTCCTCAGACCATCAGGCCGGTGATGAAGCGGCCAGCGCCGTCATCACATTGACGCAAGTATGCACGCCGCTTGCGTATTTTGCGCCGGATATTGAAACCATCGCCCAGCGTTCTATTCCCATTCCGAAGGGCTATCAGTTCGTTTCGTTTGTCGCGTTTGTGGCCCAAAGCCACCTCCATGCGCAAGGCGGCACATTGACTATACAGGCAATCGTCTATCTCAAGCGCATGCCGAGGATAAGCACCTATCGCTTTGCAGGAGAATAGTGGCAATCGAGTAATAAGATACTGTTTTTATGGTATAGTTCTGCATATAGAGATGCAGACCGACACAAGGAGAAAAATCCATGTCAGAACCCAGGACATTCAAGTTTCGCCAATCCGTCGCTCGCTCCAATCACTATGCTGAAAGGCTGCCGGAAATTGACAAGACCCGCGTTACCGCCGTTCTGGTGAGGCAATCCAAGACCGGAGCTGATACTGCATATGGCGAAAGCCGCGAGACGCAGTTAGGCTTGCAGGACTACGGCAAGCTGCTTTACGAAGAAGACGAGCCAAAGGTAGAATTGTTTGATGAAGGCGCGGGCGTCTCCGGGCAGAAACGCATCGATCAGCGGGCAGAGCTTGACCGTCTCTATCAGAACATGCACAAAGGCATTGTCGGAACTATTGTCATGGCACGCGAAGACCGGCTTTTCCGCAATAAGCACATGGATCAGGTCGGCGCATTTACCCGGCTGGCAGAAGAGCGGCACATCAAAGTCATTGTGCCGCCCATTTCATCCGCTTCTACCGAAGAGCGCACGCGCATTTACGATTTTAGCAACTATCGGGATCTGATTGCTTTTCAGGATAAGATGCGCGAGGCTTACGGCTACATCGAGGGACATGTCAAATATATGCACCAGGTCAAGCAGAATAAGGCAGACAGGGGCGGTTATGACGGGCGTGCATTGCCTCCGGGCTTTGTTGTGAAGGGCAAGAAAAAGGAACAGGAAATAGTCATTTATGAGCCGTGGGCGAAGGAAATGCGCAAACTTGCGCAGAGGGCGCAGGCATTAAGCTGGAACATGGGAAGGCTTGCCCGTGAAGTAGCGGAGAGAGCCTATCTCTTTCCTGAAATCCCGGACGAGGACAGAGAGCGTTATACTTTCAAGACGAACATACACTATATTCCGGGATCAGGATATAAGCCGATTGACCCTAATACGCTGCGGGAATGGTTCAAGAATGTGATGTATATCGGCTGGTGGCAGCCCAGCATGCAGAAGCCGGATACCATCGTCGATCATCATGACCCCATCCTCGATTATGCGCTTTTTGCCGAAGGATATGCTGCTTTAACCGGCTATACGCTGGAAGGCGAGCCGGTGGAGAAAAACCGTGCCGTTACACGACCCAAGAAAACTGAAACGCAGGAAGAACTGCTGTTTCTGGGCAAGCTGCTGGTCAAATCTCCCCGGCCAGGGCTTAATGCCTATATCACCCATGATGTGGATAGAGGCAAATCGTATTATCTTGGCACATGCAGCCGCGACACCGAGATGCGCAAGGTGAAGTTTTTGCATCTTACGGGGGAATACTTCGATGCGCTCATCATCTCCCGCCTGAAAGCCCTGATAGCAAATGATCCGAAAGTGGCGGATAAGGTAAGGGCCGCTCTGGAGCAGATTTACGGCCAGCAGGGAGATGATTTTGTCAGCATCCATGATCAACTGGAGTCGATTGCGCGGCAACTGCTGGAAAACGCCAGAAAACGCATGAAAACCCCTTCGGAAGACCCTATGTATACGATGCTGGAGGACGAAAGGGATGAACTCATGCATACCCAGAAATCCCTGGAGGCGAAGAAAGCCCGGCTGGGGATTATGGATAGCAAGGAAGAAATTATCGAACTGCACAGCCTGCTTAGTAATTTTGATAAAGTATGGACGAAGATGCCCTTTGAAAAGAAGCAACGCGCCTTTAACATTCTTATCAATCGCATCGAGATAGAGATTATGTCAATGCACTGGATGCGCCTGACGATTGACTGGCTGGACGCATTAAATCCACGCATTGACGTAGCTTATATCTGGAAAGCCGGGGGAGGGCGCGGCGGCGCGTTTACCGAAGAGGAAGAAACCCTTATCCGGCAGCATTATTATGACATGCCCAAAATGAAGCTAATGCAGCTCTTGCCTAAAAGGAGCTGGACAAGCATTCAGGAAGCGGCTGGGAAATTGCAATTGTCACGCAAGCCGTTCCGCTGGCCCCGTCATTACATATGCGAGGCGGCAAGCTATCAGGATTTCTGCCCGCAACTGGACGGCAACTATCTGCTGGGCAGTTATGAAACCACGCTCCATTACATCAATCTTGCTGATAAGCGCACGTCAAGGATGGAAAATCCACTTTATGCGCTCTGGCTGTTGCCTAAAAACCTGGAAGGCGAGGGTGGCGTCATTGAAAGCACCTTGGAGGGTATCGCGTACGCCATCCAGGATGCCGTGGCCGCGGCCAACATTCTGACCGATGACTTGCGGGAGGGCAAAGCGCGCACCTCCAATCTCGCCCGCGTGCAGCGCCGGCGCGAACTGCCCACCAGGCTTATCCAGAGCCTCCAGAACCTCATGCAGAAGCAACTTCTTGAACGGGCCACCGACACGAAAGGGTCTCCGGTTCTTCCGCTGATGTTCAAGCTGGCACTGCACACGCCGGTACTGCGCGATATCCCGGCGAAGCTTGTGGGGTTCGGGCCGAGGAGAGAACGAGTGGAGAATCCCTGAGATGTATACTTACGCCGCTGGCAGCCGCCACAGAATCACGGTCTGATCTTTAGAGGCAGAAGCCAGCAGATTGTCGCCCCAGGCCACGGCGAGCACGGCATCAGTATGGCCGGAATAGATAATCTGGTTCTTGTCTGGGCCGAGGTTCCAGATATTGACCGAGTTGTTTCCGCCTGATCCGCTGGCCAGAACAGGCACGGAGGCAGTAGAATCTGGGCTCCAGGCCACACTATAGACCGGACCTGTGTGCTTGAGATCAAAGAGTTCCTGCCTTGTGCTGGCACTGTACACAAGCGCGTGATCATCCGCGTAGCCGACGGCCACCAGGCTGCCATCGGGAGACCAGGCAAGAGAAAGCGCCGCGCCGTGGCCGGGCTGGATCGTATCAACCGTCTCCCAGGCGTGAGCAAGATCCACGAAAGAAATAGATCCGCCAGCCAGAGCCAGCGCCAGGTAGCGCCCGCTGGGAGAAAGTGCGAAGCCATTGATGTGCGTTCCCGGAGAGCCTTTACCAAGACGTTTATAACTTGTCGTATTCAGAGCACGCAGCCCATCTCCATAGGTGCCCAGGAAAAGCACACTTTTCTGCCAGACCAGCGCAGAGATGGGCGCTCCCCACGCAGCTTCGTGCTTGATCAGCGAGCCGCCAGGGTTCCAGAGATTCAAGCTATGATCTTCTGAACCAGCCGCCAGGATACTGCCATCAGGATTCCAGGCAACCGAGAGCACGGGGGATATCGCGTTGAGTTTTGCAACCAGGCTACCGGTGTCTGCGCTCCAGAGACGTACAGTTGCATCATCCGAGCCGGAAGCCAGGAGCGTACCACCCGGCAACCAGCTTAGGCTAGTTACGGATCCCGTATGTCCTGTGAGCGTGTAGAGAGCTGGGCGAGGCTGACCTGTTGGCGTACTATTAGCGGTCGGCTGGCCATTGACACCGGGCTGACCACTGGTCCCGGTCTGGCCGTTACTATTACTGCTATTACTCAGGTAAAGATAGGTCCCCATACCACCACCGACCACAACCAGAGCAGCCGCACCCAGAACCCAGCCGAGCGCGCCGCGTCTGCCCATCTTCTGCCCTCCCTGCTGATACCCGGCACCAATAGCCTGCTGGGTATACACGTTTGGGGTAGCGGCAAAAGGAGCCTGGGAATGATACATCGGAACAGGCGAGTTTGTCGGGTAAACCGTTGGCAAAGGCGGCGGCGTAGAATACACGGTTGGGGCAGCGGGCAAAGCTATGCCGTTATATATCCCAG
>Ga0209061_1000944_pt1 | contig 56248 bp, 43 predicted proteins | sample Coa_R1_10_FD_187157 | JGI IMG/M metagenome (GOLD analysis project Ga0209061, IMG submission 187157) | Surface soil microbial communities from Centralia Pennsylvania, which are recovering from an underground coalmine fire - Coalmine... | ecosystem: Environmental > Terrestrial > Soil >... | reverse complement strand
CGAAGAAGTCGCTGCGCTCCAAGGGGCGATACGAAGGCTGGCGTGCCATGTCTTGCTGACAGGCCGGTATCAGTAAGCACAAGAACAAGAGCACCCGGCGAGTGGGGCGTGTGAATGCCCCGGCGAACAAAGACCGGGACGTGCGCACGTTCCGCTCGCCATTTTGCCTGGTCGTCATTGCGGCACCTCCGTTATTTCGCGGGGGTTGAGTCCGGCCAGAAAGTCTTTGGTTGCCGGGAGATTAAAGCGCGGATCGGTCGATTCGATGCACAGAAAGAAGGCATCGCGCGTCGCTCGGCTGAAGCGCGGCACATGAAACAGCGGATGATACGGCATCGGCAGACCGCATAGCGCCAGCAACCCAAATACCGCCGTCAACGAGGCGATCAGCACGGTTAACTCGAACGTCACCGGAATCCACGATGGCCAACTGTTGAGCGGCCGGCCGCCCACGTTGATGGGATAGCTGACAGCCGCACAGTAATACTGCAAAGCAAAGCCGCTCACCGCCCCGACAAGGCCGCCAATCAGAATCAAGAGCGGCATCCGGGTGCGATGAAACCCCAGCGCATCGGGCAATCCCTCAATCGGAAACGGCGCATAAGCATCCATGCGGCGGTAGCCAGCCTCATAAGCCGAACGAGTCGCTTGCAAGAGCGTCTGCGGGCTGTCGAACTCGGCAAGCAAACCGTACAATCCAGGGTTCGTGTCCATTAGCGCTTCTCCTCGGTTGTCACCTCGCCCGCCTCTTTCGATTCCGCGAGCAAGGTCTGCATTTCCGAAATCGAGATCATCGGCAGCAAGCGGACGAACAAGAACATCAGGGCCAGGAAGAAGCCGATTGTGCCCAGGTACATGGTCCAGTCCCATACCGTCGGTGCATAATTGCCCCATGATGAGGGGAGAAAATCCCGGTGCAGACTGGTAATGACGATGACGTAGCGCTCCAGCCACATGCCGACAAGGACGATCAGAGAAATGAGAAACAACCATACTGGATTGTTGCGGACGCTTTTGAACCATAGCGACTGGATAGCAATAACGTTGCAGAAGATCAGCGCCCAGTAATAGACGGCATAAGGCCCGAACATGCGGTTGAGCTGGGTGAATTTCTCGTAAATGTTGCCACTGTAAAAGCCCATGAATGCCTCAATGCCGTAGCCGTAGCCGACGATCAGGCCGGTGGCCAGCGTCACTTTGGCCATGTTTTGCAGGTGCCGCATGGTGATGAAGTCCTGCAAGCCGTAGAAGGTCCGCAGCGGAATCGCCAACACGAGAACCATCGCGAAGCCGGAATAGATTGCACCAGCGACAAAATAGGGGGGAAATATTGTCGAATGCCAGCCCGGCAAGATGGCCACCGAAAAATCGAAGCTGACAACGGTATGTACCGACAACACCAAGGGCGTCGCCAGGGCGGCGAGGATCAGATACGTCATTTCGTAGCGCTTCCAGTGATAGGCCGAGCCGCGCCAGCCCATCGCCATGATGCCGTAGATGATCTGCACGAAGCGATTGCGGGCGCGATCGCGCAACGTGGCCAGATCGGGGATAAGACCGACGTACCAGAACAACAGCGATACCGTGCCGTAGGTAGAGACGGCGAATACGTCCCAGACTAGCGGACTGCGGAATTGCGGCCAAACGCGCATGGTGTTGGGATAGGGCAAGAGCCAATAGAAGAACCATGGCCGGCCCATATGAAACAGCGGAAACAAGCCCGCGTTGGCGACGGCGAACAAGGTCATGGCCTCGGCGAAGCGGTTGATCGACGTGCGCCATTTCTGGTGCAAGAGCAGCAGAATAGCCGAGATCAGTGTGCCGGCGTGGCCGATGCCAATCCACCACACAAAGTTGATGATGGCGAAGCCCCAGGCCACCGGCACATTGATGCCCCAGATACCGACGCCCTGAAACAGCAAGTACAAGATCGTGTATAGCAACAGCAGTGTGAAGGCGAAGGTGACGGCGAAGCCGAGCCACCAGGCGCGCGGCGTCCGCCGTGCCAGCGTGATCGAGCTAATCTTTTCGGAGATGGAACGGAAGGTATAACCCGGCCCCATGACGGGGGGAATACCCTCGCTGGCTTCTTTGGGATGCGTCAGGGGAATTTCAGTTTCCTGCGTCATGGCTACGTTTTCATTTCCAGTTCGGGGTTCGGATTACGCAGGGCGGCCAAATAAGTGGTGCGTGGCTGCGTATTCAGTCCGGCCAGCAGGGCATAGTTGGTCGGCTCTTCTTTGCACTGGTAGACGGCGCTTTTCGGATTGTTTATATCGCCAAATATGATGGCGCCAGCCGGACAAGCGGCCTGGCAGGCTGTCAGCAAATGCTCATCGGCGATGCGGCGGCCCTCGCGCTCGGCCTCGATGTCGGCGGCGCGGATGCGCTGCACACAGTAGGTGCATTTTTCCATGACGCCACGCGAGCGCACCGTCACTTGGGGATTGCGCATCAGTTTTAAACTGCTCGTCGTGTAATCGGCAAATTGCAAGAAGTTGAAGCGCCGTACCTTGTAGGGGCAGTTATTCGAACAGTAGCGCGTGCCCACGCAACGGTTGTAGATCATGTCGTTGAGTCCATCGTGGCTATGCACGGTGGCCCCGACGGGACAGACCAGTTCGCAGGGCGCTTTTTCGCAGTGCATGCACGGCACCGGCTGGAAATGGGCCGACACCTGGTTCGGATCGAACGGCTCGCCGCCATAATAGCGGTCGATGCGCAGCCAGTGCATTTCTCGGCCACGCAGCACTTCCTCTTTGCCAACGACAGGGATGTTATTCTCCGACTGGCAAGCGACGACGCAGGCGCTACAGCCGGTGCAAGTCGTCAAATCGATGGCCATTCCCCATTGATAGCCTTTGCTCGGCTCCTTACCTGGTTCGCCGAGCTGCTTACTCTCTTCCTCAAATTCCTTTTCCGCTTCCTTGTAGAGCGTCAGTGGAATGAGGCGGTTTTTGTCGGGATCTGTTTTCTTTTCTTCTTCCAGTTCTTTTTCGGCGCGACCGCGCGGTTGAGGACCGGGTATTTGCGCCAACACTCCCGGTTTTTCTTTCTCGCTGGCCGCCAGTTCATCGGCGAAGTACGGATGGTCCCGGAAATACGCCAGTGTCGCAGTGCGGATGGGAGCGCGTTCCTCCATGTTGTGATGCATCTGTGTGCAGGCCAGAACATGCGTTGCGCCGGGGATTTTGCGCACGTCGAGTCCGCCGTCGAACCATGGCGTCTCGTTGGTGCGAATAGCGTAAGCGTTGAACCCCACATCTTTGGCGACACGTCCGCCGCGCCAGCGACCGTGGCCGAGGTGAATGGTGACGGTATCGTCGGCATGACCGGGCTGAATCCAGACGGGCGCTTGGAGGGTGCGGCCACGGTAACTCAGCTCGATCACGTCTACGACTGCTTCACCGTGTTCGCCGCCACGGCGTCCGGGCCGGCCGGAAGCTTCCGGGATAATGCCAACATAGGCGATGCCAAGCTTCTCCGCCGTTTTGGGACTTATAATAGCGGCATTGTCCCAGGTAAGCTTCGTTACCGGCTTGGGCAGCTCTTGCAGCCAGCCGTTGTTGGCGAAACGGCCATCAAACAGTGTCGGATCGGGACGGAAGACAATTTCCAAACTCTTGCTAACGCTGCGGGCCGGTGCAGCTTTGGCCGCGCGTTCTGCCCAGCCAGACCGGGGCGCGAGATCGCGGTGATCGAATTCCGGCTCTTTTGCCTCGATGAAACCTTTCTCCAACGATTGTCGCCAAAATGCCTCGAAATTGCCGGAATGCTTCTGCTGCTTCCACCAGTTGCGCCAGTGCTCCCGGACAATCTCCAGGCCGGCGCGTTCGGGCGCTTCGGTGAACGCCGCCAGCATTTCATGGGCAGTACGGCCGTTGTACAAGGGGGCGATGAGCGGCTGAATAATGCTGGCCGTACCATCGAAGGCGCGGCCATCACTCCAGCTCTCCAGGAAGTGCGCTTCCGGGACATGCCAATCGCACAGAGCGGCGGTCTCATCGTGATACAGACCCAGATGAATGCGTAGCGGTACTTTCTTCAAATGATCGGCAAATTGAAGATCAATCGGAGCGGTATAAACCGGATTACCACCGAGGATGACGAGCATTTGGACACGGCCCTGGGCCATCTCCTGCACCAATTCAGCGATCTGTTGGCTGTGATCTACCGGCTTGGCCTCGATCGGTGCGGTGTACTTTACGGTCTGTCCGATGTTTTTGAGCGTGTGATTGATGGCGTGAACGAGCGCGTGCAAGCTGGCTGGTTGGTTGTCGCCAGCCAGAACGAGACATTTGCCCACATGTTCGCGCAGGTCCTTGGCCAGTGGCTCCAGCCAGCGCTGCGCTTCCAGCGGCAGTTGGTCTCGATTGCTCTTCGGCGCGTCCGGCACGTTCAACTCCGCGGCCAATGCTTGCGCGAACAACTCGATCTGGGAAGCGCGGAGAGCAAGACGATGATCGGCCACGCCGCCGGTGTTGCTCATGCCGCACTCGACGACATAGAGGCGGTTCATTTTTACCGCCGCAGGTTCGATCTGCCGGGTCCGAACACGGCGACGGCTCATGAAATCGCGCGTGTAGCGCAGCGTGCCGGGGCCGGAAAACAGAAAATCCGCGTCGAGAGACAGGACCACATCGGCTTTCGTGAAATCGTAGTACGTGTTGACGTATTCACCGAAGGCCAGCTTGGCACCTTCCAGGACATTGGAGCGGCCGGCCGGTTCGTACTGATACCACTTCGCTTTTGGGAAATGCTCCTCGTCAAGCAATTCGTTCAACTGGGCTGCCAGCGTCGGCGAGCCAACAGTCTCCGTGAGAATGTACAATCCCTCGCCGCCCTGATTTTTTAGCTTGTCCAGTGTCCGGCGCAGCTCGGCCAAAAAATCGTTCCAGGCGCGCGGTTGGCCGCGATAGGTCACACCTTGCGAACGGTCGGGATCGTACAAACCGAGGATGGCCGCTTGCATCAGCAGATCGCTGGAACCAACTTCGGCATCGTCGCGGGAGCCAGGAGGACTGGCGGGGTGGAGCGGGTTGCCGTCGATCCGGGTCGGCCGGCCCTCGTGGCTCTCAACGAGCAAGCCGGTGGCGACACCGGCCAGCGGCATGGCCGTGGCGAAGTACAGCGGCTTGCCTGGCACAATCCCTTCCGGCTGCCGCACGTAGGGCATGATCTTTTCACGCGGCGCCGGCTGTGTCGAACAGCCGTTCAGCCCCATCAGTGCCAGGGACGCACCCATCAGCGTCAGGAAGCGTCGCCGCGTCAGCGGGTTGGTCCACTCCGACGCCTGCTCCGGAAATTCGCGGTGCAGCATCTCCTGGAATTCAGGCGTGTCCAGATACTCTTCCAGGCTACGCCAAAATCGGCGGCCTTCTGAATCCACTGCCATGATGATCCTCTTGCAATACAGAGCCACGACCCTAAGGGAGCGGTGAAATTGGCCGCTTCTTTACGGTCGCGGCTCTGAATCAGCGATGACACGTCGAGCAACTGGTCAGCTCATGCGGCGTACGTACACCGTACTCACGCCGTAATTTCTGGCCCAGCGCTGTTTGATCCTCGGCTTTCCAGCTCATGTTGAAAATTTCCGACTTGGGCCGGAGGTAATTTTCCGGATTGCGATGACACTCCAGGCACCACTCCATCAACAGAGTATTTTCCTGATAAGTCAGCGGCATTTCGTCGATGCGGCCGTGGCACGAAGCGCAGCCGACGCCCTTGGCGACGTGGATACTGTGATCGAAATAGACAAAGCCGGGCAGATTATGTACACGCTCCCAGGGAATCGATTGGTCCGTGCGATAGCTTTCGCGCACGGGTTCAAGCATGGAGCTACCGGTCCAGATCTGTTGATGGCAGTTCATGCACGTCTTGGTCGGTGGAATGCCGGCGAACGCAGACGTTTCGACAGTAGTATGACAATAACGGCAATCGATGCCGAGCTGGCCGACGTGGTGAGCATGACTGAACGGCACCGGCTGGACAAAGGCGAGGTGCGATTCGGTGACATACGAAGAGCGATAGAAAATAGCGGCAAACCAGCATAGTCCGGCCGCGATGAAAACCGCGCCGAAGATCGTCACCTTGGAGATAGTGTTGAAACTTCGGTGAAAGATCTGGGGCATCGATATCGCCTCATCCACAAGCCGCGGGCAATAATTCAATTCCCGCACATTGATGTATGAATTCATCCACCGCCAAGCAATGGAGCGCTCTCGTCTCCCCATGGAGCATGAGAAGGGGCAGGAAAGCAAATGATGTGCCAACGGATCGACAGAGACGGAGGAGACCTGACAATCCTTATTATTTGGCCGCAAGGCGCAGGCCAGCGCGTCTTCGACCTGCGGCGAAACAAAGCGCTGGATTCTCGATTGTGAGAGTCTTTCTGCCGCGGATGAGAGAGAGAAACTCCGGCTACTTGGTGCGACAATGCCATCGACTTTCAAGATCGCACGGAATACAGGGCCATTTAAGGGCCAAGGACGAGCGGACATCTCCCTCCTGGTGGGGGTCGGGGTAGGCAGGTTGGCTGCCTGCTGTGCAGGGCTTACCATTCGCCCTCCTGGCCGAGGATACATCGCGCCGGGAGGACGTTTGGCGAATTCGCTAATATAGACAGAGAGTCGATAAAGCCAGCGCCCTTGTAGGTAATTGGAGGAGATTTGCGCACATGGACATTCCGCCTGTCGCCCCCCTTCGCCAGACTGCACCGCAACCTGTCCTCGCCGATGTCGCTGCCGAGGTGCGGAAGCAATGGCGTGATTCGCGTGTGGCCGGCCGCATCCGTCGCGGTAGTCGTGTGGCCGTCGCTGTCGGTAGCCGCGGCATCGCCAATCTGTCTACCCTCGTTCGTGCCACTCTCGATAGCCTGCGTGATCTGGGTGCGCAGCCGTTCATTGTGGCGGCGATGGGCAGCCACGGCGGGGCCACGGCAGCCGGGCAACGCCAACTGCTCGGCGAATACGGCATTAGCGAACAAGCGCTGGGGGTGCCGGTCAAAACCGATATGACCGCTGTGCGCATTGGCACCAACAGCTGGGGTGAGCCGGTGTGGTGGGACAAAAACGCTCTGGAGGCGGATGCCGTCGTCACCGTGTCGCGCATCAAGCCGCACACCGATTTTCGCGGTCGATTTGAGAGCGGCATCGCCAAGATGCTCGTCATCGGTTTGGGCAAGCGCGACGGAGCGGCGCAGCATCATCGTTGGGGCTTTCGTGGCCTGCGGGACATGCTGCCGGAGACGGCCCGCGTCATCGTCGAGAAAACGCCGTTTATCGGCGGCCTGGCCATCCTGGAAAATGCCCGCGAGCAAACGGCGCGGCTGCAAGTGGTTGACCGCGATGAGCTGTTTGACGTGGAGCCGCGCTTGCTGGAGGAGGCGCGCGGTCTGATGGGCCGGCTGCCGTTTGCGCAGCTTGATCTGCTGATTATCGGCGAGATTGGCAAAAACTACAGCGGCGCCGGTATCGATCCCAATGTGGTCGGCCGACTCTTGATTGAGACGCAACCGGAGTTCGAGACGCCGAAGATCACGCGCATCTGCGCTCTCGATCTGTCGCCGGAGAGCCACGGCAACGGTACCGGCTGCGGCATCGCTGACCTCGTCACCGAGCGCTTGCTCGCCGCTATCGATCCGGCGCCGTTTCGCATGAATAATCTAACGGCATGTTTCTTGCGCCGTTCGCAACTGCCGTTTGCCTTCCCCACCGACCGGACCTGTATCGAGGCAGGGCTGGATACGTGCTGGCAGCCGAATCGAGAGGCAGTACGGATGGCCCTTATCCCAAATACGCTGGAGGTCGAGGAATTGTGGGTGTCATCACCATTGATTGAAGAGGCACGAAAGAACCCGTATCTGGAAGTGACAGGCAATTGTCAGCCACTGCCGTTCGATGAGGCGGGCAATCTATTTCAGGAAATATTGTTTCCGCATTCCGTTCGTGCCCGGCGCAAACGTTGCGGCTGCCTGTGAATCCTGGCAACCGCACGAACAAGCATGGTTGTACTGCGGTACGCTTATCAGTTGCAGACGCCCTATTTACCAGTATACGTATCGCTGAAATAGTAAATACTGCCGGCGCGGCAGGGCATCGACATCGGGAATGAGATAGCGGTTGTCGTCTACGTCGAGGAGTAATTTGCCGTTTTCGCCATATTCCTGGGCCTGGCTATGGCTGTTGCGCATGGTGAAATGCGCAGGACCGCGGTCGGTCTGGACCTGAAACATCAGGAGGCCGTATTTCGATTCGATGTGGTCAATGGCGGTGATGACGCGGACGAAATAGCGTCGCGCTAACGCCTGTTCCAACAAAGCGCGGTCCTCGGCCGGCCAATCGGCGAGATCGCGGATGAGGCCGACCTCATGTTCTTGCCCATCCTCGTCGGCGTAGCGAAGACTAATGAACTGATCGGGGCAAGTGGCCGGCAGAGCACGAACGGCGAACAGGCCATCGTAGAGGGACGTGCCGATGGCCGCTTGCAGCGTATCACGCTCGCCGCGCTGCAACCGTGTTTCCTCCGGCCTCAGCCAATGCAGACCAAAATCCGAATTCCGAAATTCGAAATCCGAAGGAAATCCTAAGGAGGAAGAAGAAACTTCCAAAGGATCGAGCTGAGCCGTTTGCGATTTTTGACTTTGAGTTTGAGAAGTCTTTGGGCCCTCGGATTGCAGATTGCGGCTTGGGGTGCGGCGGCCGGCGACGACCAAACCATCAACTGTCGATTCCGCATGGACTTCCGTTTGCATGCGCACCAGACGCGCGTAGGTCCCGTCCTGCGCCATCAGCTCCTCGTGGCTACCTTGCTCGATAAGCTTGCCGCGATTGAGGACAAGAATGCGGTGGGCGTTTCGTAGCGTCGAAAGACGGTGGGCGATGGCGATGGTGGTTCGGCCGCGCGTCAGCACAGCCAACGCTTCCTGGATGGCGCGTTCCGATTCGGGATCGACGCTGCTGGTCGCCTCATCGAGGATCAGCACGCGCGGATCGTAGAGCAGACAGCGGGCAATCGACAGCCGTTGCCGTTCGCCGCCAGACAAGCCGGCGCCGCGCTCGCCCAGGGGCGTGTCGTAAGCCCAGGGCAGACGCATGATGAATTCGTGGGCATGAGCACTTTTGGACGCAGCCAACGCTTGCGCCGGCTTGGCGTTCGGCTTGCCGTAGACAAGATTTTCCCAGACAGTGCCGCGGAACAGGAACGGCTCCTGCAAGACAACGCCGATCTGGCTGCGCAGATATTCGCGCGGCAGCTCGCGCACATCATGGCCGTCGAGCGTGATGCGGCCGGCATCGGCGTCATAAAAGCGACAAATAAGATTAACTAATGTTGTTTTCCCTGAACCACTGCGGCCAACGATGCCCACCATCTCGCCGCGACGAATGTGCAGGTTGAAATTCTTCAGCACCGGATGATTGCGATCGTAGCCGAAGGTGACGTTCTCAAAGCGGATGGCCCCGCGTAGCGGCGGCAGCTGCATTGGCGTCTCGGATTCGGTTACGCGCGGTGTGGTGTCGAGCAATTCAAAAACGCGCTGGCTGGCTGTCAAGAAACTGGTCAGCCAGGTGGTCAGCTGGGCCAGGGTCGAGAGCGGCGTGTAGAACATGGCCAGATAGGCCAAAAACGCCATCAGACCGCCGAGGCTCATTTGCCCGCCAAGTACATCGCGGCCGCCGACGAACCAGACAATCAGGCCGCCGAGGCTGAACACCAACTGCATCACTGCCGAAAACGTGGATGCCGCTCCCTCGACTTCCAGTCGTGAGCACCGCAGCGAATCGCTGCTGCTCTGAAAGCGCTCGAATTCCCGACGCTCCTGAGCAAACGCCTTGACCACGCGGATGCCCGACAACATGCCAGCCAAGGTGCCGGCTTGCTTGCTGGCCGAGTCCCAGTAGCGGTGATAGCGCGGGTAGACGTGCCGCCAAAAAAACCAGCTGCCGTACAGTACCAGCGGCATCGGTACCAGCGTCCATAGCGCCAGCTTGGCGTTGAGGGTGAACAACATGACGCCGACGCCTGCCAGTTGCAAGGTCTGCAAGAGTAAGCCGCCTGTCAGCTGATGAATGAGTCCGTACAACGCCTCGGTATCGTGGGCCACCCGGCTCATAAGAACACCGACGGGGTGTCGATCATAATAATCGACGGAAAGAGTCTGCAATTTTGCAACCATGCGGGCGCGGAGGGTGCAGGTCATGGCTGTGCCGAGGCGATTGGCCAGGGCGCCCTTGAGGGCGTTGACCAGGGCGAGTAGCACGCGCGTTACGGCCAGAGCGCCGACGATGGCCAACAGCGCCCCCAGCAGATCGCCGGCGCGGCCGCCGTGCGCATCGGTCTGGAGGACGTGATCGACAAGATACTCTTGCAGCTTGGGCGGAGCCAATTCCAGTACCACGCCTAGCAAGATGAGCGCGCACACAACCGCTACGCCGCCGCGATACGGGCGCAACAAGTCCCAAACACGGCTAAGGACGGCACCGCGATTGATGCAGCGCGGGCAGACATCGCCGGCAAAACTCAGGGCCAGACCACAGCTCGGACAGCGGCAATCATCGATCTCGTCTTCGGGACGGACGCTAAATTCGCCACCGTCGCGCATCGCTTCGAGTTTTGCCGCCAGCTTGGCGAATCGGCCAGCCAGACTGTTGGAATAGCGGACCACATCTACCCACACGCCGCCGATACGCGCTTGCAAGAATCCGGAGCCGACGCCGGCATGAGTGCGAAACGTTTCCGCTTCATCCACCGTCCACGTGTGCAAGAGCCGCGGTGTTGCATCCTCGGATAACAACACCAGTCGACGCCCGCACAAGAGGAGCCATTGTCGTTCTGGCCGGCCCTCCGCGCTGAGGTCCGTAGAAGCGGCCCATAGGATTTTCCGTTCATCCAGGCCGTATTTTGGCAGCGCCTCCACAATGGAGGCTGGGGGAGATTGCTGAAACATGCCGGGTCCGCTCCGCGAACGGTCGCAAGGCCAGAGGAGGGAGCCTCAAGGTCGTGTCCTGTCGACCCGTGGGCCGTAGCGACCGGAAGGATGTTCCGTAGGGAGCGTTTTTCGCAGGTAGAGCGAAAAAAAGCAAGGGGATATTGGCGAGGAGAGAGAGCCGGACCTCAATCGCTCCCATCGATAGCGGCACCATTTCAGTGGCGGAACAGGAACTCCTTGGCGTTTAAAAGCGCCCACTGAATGTCTTCCCAGGCCTTGCGCTTGTCTGGCGCACGCGCGAGGTGTTCGAGCGCCACCTGGACGTTCTCGGGGTTCGGCAAGCGCGACAGTGTGGACAAATACAATTCGTTAAGCATTGCTGTTTCCGAGGTCTTTTCCTTGAGCAGTCGGCCAATGCGGTTGTTGGGATTGCGGATCTTGTCGTTGATGGTTGGCCCGTTGATAAGCTGGAGTGCCTGAGCGAGATTGCTGTCACTTTCGCGTTCGCATTCGCAGGCCAATTCGCGGGCCGGTTGGCCAAACGTCTTCAGGAAGGGGTGGGCAACATCGCCATCGGGCAGCTGTACGGCGCGTGTGCCCAGCGGCAGACCGGCGAACTTTTCCGGCACTTCCGTGACCGTACAGATAGCGTCGAGCAGCTGCTCCGCCGTCAACAGTTTTGTCACCGCATGGGAGAAATATTTGTTGTCATCAGCGTTGTACGGATTGGGCTGGGCACTGAGCTGATAGGTCCGCGAATTCAAGATGACCTTAATAAGATATTTGACATCGAATTTGTGGCTGACAAAATCTTTGGCCAAAGCGTCGAGCAATTCATCGTTGGCCGACGGATTGGAGTCGCGGAAATCATCGACCGGATCGACGATGCCCTTGCCGAGAAGGTGATACCAGATGCGGTTGACGACAGACTTGGCAAAGAAGGGGTTGTCGCCGCTGGTCAGCCAATCGGCCAGCACCTGGCGGCGATCGACGCCCGGCGGAATGTTCGGTACGGCACCGCCCAGGAATTTCGGCTTCATCACCTGGCCGGTGCGCGGCTGCGTCACTTCGCCGGAGCGGCCGTCGTAGATGATCTCGGCTCCGCCTCCTGGCCGTTTTGGATTGGGGGGTGGCTCCAGCCAATCTTTCTTGTGACGGACACGAGCAAAGAAGGCAGCCATGCTGTAGTAATCATCTTGTGTCCAGCGCTCAAAAGGGTGATTGTGGCACTTGGCGCATTGCATGCGAATGCCGAAAAAGAGCTGTGCCGTCGTCTCGGCCAGATTCTGTGGATCGCGGGCTACCCGGTAGTAGTTGGCCGGCGGATTGGCAAAAGTGCTGCCGCTGGCCGTCAACAACTCACGGACCAGCCCATCGAAGCCGATGTTCTGGGCGAGACGATCGCGCAGCCAGCGCTGAAAGACGTGCGTGCCCTTGACTTGTATCGCCTTGCGGCTGCTGCGGAACAGGTCCATCCATTTAAGAGTCCAAAAATCGGCATATTCGGGACGCTCCACCAGCGCATCGATCAGCTTGGCCCGCTTATTCAGAGAGCCATCGGCGAGGAAATCACGCACTTCCTTCGGCGACGGCAAAATGCCGCAGACATCGAGGTAAGCACGGCGAATAAACTCGGTATCTGTGCATAGATCCGAAGGTGGAATACTGAGCATCTTGAGTTTGGCAAAGACGAGCTTGTCGATGTAGTTGTTTTGAGGCGGATCGGTCCAGGCCAGACCGTCGCGCGGTTCGAGGTAGGTGAGGCGAACGGTTTGCAGCTCCATCAGATAGCGGCACAGGATCGCCACTTCGCCGGCTTGTTTGAATGAGACCAGTCCGGTGCTGGAAACGTCGGCCACGGCAGGATCGCTGCTGGTGAAGACGGTCAGCCGTGTCACATCACGGATGCTGCCGTCGGAGAAATGGGCGAGGACAGCCAACTGCTGCCGGGCAGGGTTGCGTAAGCGCCCCGCGGATTCCGACGCCCGTTGCACGCGCGAACCAGGCAGGACGTCGATGCTCTTCAGGACTGGCGAGTCAGGCGGATCGTCGCGCAGCCCCTCGGCCAGCCAATCGTGCAGAGCTTGCACCGGGACGCTATCGGGCAAGAAACGTTGTCCGCCCTCGTGCGGCACCCGGCCCAGTCCTTTCTGCAGAATCAGGCTGGCATCCGGCTCTTGGCGGTCGGTGCGCCGGCCGATGGCATCGCGGGTCAACTGCACGTAATCAGCGGCTGGATCGAAGCCGCGCAGGCTCAGTCTGAAACCGTTCTTGCCGGAGGGCGTGCCATGACAAGCACCGGCGTTGCAGCCGCCAACGTTGAGAGCGGCAATCACCTCGTTGCGAAAACTGGTGATAGACGGCTTGCCAAGATCCGTGACGACCACCGGTACTCGCGCCATCTTGTCACCCGCCTGGATGAGAATGGCTGTCTGCCCATTTTTCTTCGGCGTGACGTAGCCGGTCTCATCGACGACGGCGACCTCGGCCGATTCGCTACGCATGGCGCACAGGGGGGTGAGATCACGGACGAGTCCATCGGCATAGCGTCCGGTGACGATCAATTGCTGATGAGCGTGCCGGCCGCGAAGCGTGACGGATTCCGGCTGCACTTGCAAGGCCACGGGCTGGGCGGCGGCAGTTGCCTCCGCGCCACAGGCGGCGCGAACCTGATCGGTCGGCAGGGGCAGCGGCAGGCTAATGAGAACGAGGCAAAGGGACAAGGACCAATGCGACAGTGAAGCGTTCATGAGATATCGCCCTCTTGCGGATCGAACAAGCCCTCGTAGGTGGGATCAAGCGGCAGGTCTGGCGGCGAGCTATAGCAGTTAGTTTACTTCGCTGACACAGAGAACGCGAGCGTTTTTGGCGTGAGTTGATACACGCTTCGCTTGAGGCTAACAAAAACACTCCTCTCCCCTCTTGTGGGGAGAGGGAAAAGGCCACTTGTCCTCAAAGCAACTCACACCGATCGTTTAACTCGCACCGATACTAACCATCAAATTGTAGCAAGCATGTGCCCCCACGGCGATGCCGAAGCCGCGTGCCTGGAAGAGAATGGCGAAATACAAGCCCGCAATCAAGCGGAACAGGAACAGATAATTGCTATAGGGCTGTCCGTAGGGGCCGATATGATGGGCGGCGGAGAAGAGCAGGGCCGAGGCGCTGGCGGCCAACAACACAGCCAACAACCCATTTACATCCAGCAAGCGCAGCAAACGCAAGAGACACGAAAACAGGATAAGACGGAACAACGCCTCTTCATAGATCCCTGCACCCAGGTAGGTGATGACCTGTCCCACTGCTGGTTCGGTGGAGCCAGCGGCCAACTCGATGCCGAATTGCTCCAAAAGCGGCCCCAAAGCCCGACTGATGCCCCACAAACCGATGGCGTAGGCGACGCTTTCGAGGACCATGCCGCTGAGGACGGCGAAGACTTCGTTGGGCCGTTCGTGCCGCTGTTTCCAGGCCCAGACAATCATCAGCGCCAGCAACACGACTGGCGGCAGCCATACCCAGGAGATGCCCAGGCGCATCAGGCCGACGCGCAGCCAATTATCGGCCCCATTGCGCAAGTTCTCCGGATGCGGCCCCCCTAGCACGATGACGCCCGATTCATAGGCGAGGATCAGCGGCAACACAAACAGCAAGCACGGCCAGGGATGGCGCGTCGATCGCAGATAGCTCACATGACTGGTCATGCAGTTCTTCCGAAGGGTTTAGGGTTTAGAGTTACAGGCAGCCCTAAACCCTAAACCGAAACCCTGCCTTACACCCACTCCGGGAAGCGGTCACCGAGCAGCTCGCGGCCCTCGGCGACGGACAAGGTACGAACAATGCTGGGACTATCGCACTGCGCCAGGTCGAGGTGGTGCGGTAATGGTAGCGGTTGGCCTTGCGTGTCCATCAGCAGGGCGATGACCGGCCGGGCCGGGCTGCTCAGGTCGCGGCGCGGCTGCGGCGTCGCCACCACCACGCCCACGGCGCCGTCAGCCAATTCCACAACGGAGCCGACCGGATAAAACGATAAATGGAGGAGACATTCCGCATAATGGCGGTCGAGTTGTCCTTGCTCGGCCAAGAGCAGCGTGTCGGTCAGGGCGGTGCGCGTCTCACAGGCGGGGCGATGCGGGCGGCGTGTGCAGAGAGCAGCGTAGACATCACAGACAGCCAGCAGGCGCGTCAGCGGCTTGATCTGGAAATCGCGCAAGCCGTCCGGATAGCCAGTGCCGTCGAGCCGTTCGTGATGGCCGGCGATTGCCTCGGCTAACCACGGCGCATCGAGCAACAGAGGGCCAGCCATGCGGACACCCAGATGACAATGCGATTCGAGGATGCGGCGTTGATTGGCGTCGAGCGGTTTAGGACAAGCCAAGATCTCCGGCGCAATACGAAGCATTCCGACATCATGGACCAAGGCGGCCAACAGCACATCGAGTGGCCGGCCACGCAGCTCCGGATCGTGGCCAATGATTCGAGCAGCGACGCGCGCCGTGGTCAGACCGTGACAGGCCGCGAAGTGCGCGGGGGTGTAGGGATTGCCTTCCAGGAAGCGCAAGGGGCCGCATTCCTGCGCATCGTTCAGCACTTCCTCCGCCAGGGCCAGGAAAGGCTGCTTGTCGATCGTTTCGCCGCGATCCAGTGCAGTCAACAGCCCGGCCAGGCGCGAGATGCAATCGATTTCGCGCCGCTGTCGTTTGACACCGGCCGACAACACCCGTTGCCGCTCAGCTACCACGTTGAGGATCGCTTCCAAGCCCTCGCATAATTTCAGTTGCGCGCTGGTGGTATCGGGGAACAGCGGGATCATGCGCAAGGCAGTATCGGTCAGGGCGATGGTTTCGCGGTACAGCTTGGCTAGCGGATCGTGGCGGTCGAACAGAGGGGAAGACGCTTCGCTCTCTTCTGACGGATCGAAAGCGTCAGCCAGCTGGCGGAGGTGCAGCAACAGGTCACGGCCGCGTTCCAGGGCGCGGCGTGCCCGCGAAGTCAAGCGGCGCGGCAGGACACAGGCTTCATCCTTGCGAACCAGGGCCGTCAGCGGACGGACGATACGATCTAGTTGGTGATCGTGTTCCTCGCTCTCGTCAACGAGGCGCTCGAAGGCAGCGAGCCGCCGGTTGCCGGTGGTTTCCTCGACGAGCGCCGCTGCCGCTGTTCGTGCGTCGTTGGCCAATCCCTGCGCTTGCTCCAGCCGTTGCCGCAGTGCCTGGATTTTGCCCAGTAACATCTGTGTCTCGCTCATTGACATCCTCCAGTCCCTAATCCGTAATTCATGGTCTGTGGCAAAGAACTAGCTGTCTTGGCTACGGACCATGAACTACGGACCAGGGACTAAATCGGAGGTCCAGGGATAGCGGCTTTAGGGATACCAACGTTTGCATCAAGTTTTCGGCGTCCGAGGCAAGAGACCGTAGCTGGCGGGGCTAGGAGGTGTAATGTCGGAGCGATAAAATAATTTGTTCTCCCTGTGCGGGAGATGATTCCGGAAGGGGAAACAAACTCATGGCGCGACTCGGAGAAAATCCCACGAAACCGAAAACCGGCGAGGGTCTCAAGGTCTTGGTCATCGACGATGAGCCGTTTCATGCCGAAACCGTGGCCGAAGGACTCCAGCGCGTCGGGTACGAATGTGTCTTGGCCACCAGCGGCTCGGCCGGCGCCCGCCTGATTGAGCAAGACGAATTCGATGTTATCGTCACCGATTTGAAAATGGCGGATCTGGACGGTCTGGCTATTCTCCGCAAGGCTCGTGAAGTCTTGCCCGAAGCGGAAGTTATTATGATAACCGGCCACGGCGACATCAAAACCGCCGTCGAAGCCATCAAGGAAGGTGCGGCCAACTATCTCACCAAGCCGGTCGATCTCGACGAGCTGCGCGCCATTGTGGACAAAGCTGGCGAGCGGCTGAGGCTGGCCAAGCTCAATCGCGAGCTGAAGCGTCAGCTCGATGAGAAGTTCGGCTTCGAAGGAGTCATCGGCAACAGTCCGGCCATGCACGAGGTCATCAAAGCATGTCAGGCCATCGCTCCGACCAACGCTACGGTTCTCATCCTCGGCGAAACCGGCACCGGCAAGGAGTTGATCGCCCGGGCCATTCACAACAATAGCCCACGCAAGAACAAGCCGTTCGCCCCGCTCAACTGTACCGCTTTCAATGAGAACCTTCTCGATGACGAGCTATTCGGCCACGAAGTCGGCGCTTTCACCGGGGCCGATCGGATGCGCAAGGGACGCTTCGAGTACGCTAACGGCGGCACATTGTTCCTCGATGAAATCGGTGATATGCCGTTGACATTGCAAGCGAAATTGCTGCGCGTGTTGGAGAACAAAGAAGTTGTCCGCATCGGCAGCAATGAGCCGATCAAAGTCAACGTGCGGCTGATATCAGCGACGTTCCGCGATCTGGAGCAAGCTATCGCGGAGGGCAAGTTCCGCCAGGATCTTTATCATCGCCTCAAGGTAATGACCGTCAAGCTGCCGCCCTTGCGCGAACGGCGCGAAGACATCCCGCTCTTGGCGGCGCACTTCATCAAGGAGCTGAACGCCCAGCACGGCAAAAACGTCGTCAGCATCGCCGAGCCGGTGCGGCGGGCGATGGCGGCTTACGATTGGCCGGGCAATGTCCGCGAGCTGCGCAACTTCATCGAGAGTATGGTGGTGTTGGACACCGACGGCGTATTGAACCTCGATGATGTGCAGGATAGCGCCGTCGTGAAGCGAACGCTACCGACAGATGGCCGCGCTGCTGGTCCGGCCCATCTGGTCGGTCGGCCGCTCACCGAAGTCGAGCGTTACTACATCGAGCAAGCGCTGGCATTGACCGAAGGCAACCGCGAGGAAGCGGCCAGAATGCTTGGCATCGGCGAGCGGACGCTCTACCGTGTCATCCAGGAATGGAAGCTGCAAGACAAGATTCGCAAAGCACTCGATGACACTCATCATGATGTCGCCGCTGCCGCCAGAGCGCTGAACATGAAGGAAACTGTGCTGGAACGCAAAATCAAAAAATGGGGTTGGCATTGGCCGAACGAGTCGAGAGGGTAAGCGCCGAAGGGGCTGCCGTTGCTTACGCTTCCGGCACGTTCTGGTTAGTAGGCATTGCGGTGGATGAAGCCGTGGAACAGGGTCATCCACAAGATGCGCAGATCTAGCCAGGGCGTCCAGTGCGTGATGTAGTAGAGATCGTATTGCAGGCGTTTGCGTAGCGAGGTGTTGCCGCGCCAGCCGTGGACCTGGGCCCAGCCGGTGATGCCGGCCTTGACGCAGTGGCGCGCCATGTAATTGGGAATGGTCTTGCTGAATTGCTGGATGAACACAGGACGTTCCGGCCGCGGTCCCACCAAGCTCATGTCGCCTTTCAAAACATTCCATAGCTGCGGCAATTCGTCGAGACTGGTTTTGCGTAGGAAAGCGCCCAGAGGCGTCCGCCGGGGATCGTTTTTGACTGCCCAAACAGCGCCGGTCTTCTGCTCGGCATCGACGCGCAGGCTGCGGAACTTCAACATGTGAAAGGTCCGGCCATTCAGTCCGCAGCGCTCTTGACGATAGAAAATCGGGCCGGGGCTGGTCAGCTTCACCAGCAGGGCAATCAAGACCATCAGCGGCGCGAGTAACAGCAGAGCAAGCGCCGACAACACCACGTCCATTGCGCGTTTTACCACAATATTCAATCCGAAATGGGGGCTTTCACGCAGGCCAATCAGCGGCAGGCCGTCGAGATTGGTGGTCGTCAGCGATAAGCCAGCGAGGTTGGGGGCGTCACAGACCATGCGCACCTCAACCAGTGAGCGCGACAGCACTTCAAAGACGCGGCGGGCGTCATCGGTGCGGCCCAACGGCAGGGCAACGAAGACATGGCGAACGCCATATTTCTCGATCAGTTGTGGCAGATCGGCGAAGCCGCCCATCACGTCGAGGTCGCCAGAGAGGCGATTGGTTTTCTCATCGACGAAACCGATGTTCTTGATGCCCAGCCAGCTGACGCGCTGCAAGGCGCGGGCTGTCTTGCGAGCGGCCCGGCCCGTTCCTACGATGATCGAGAAGGTTTGATTGTAGCCGTGGCTGCGTAGGGTGTGGATAACGGCCCAGGCGGCCCGGCGGCCGATCAGCACCAGGGCCACGTTCAAGAGCCAGAAAAGCAAGATGCCGGCACGGGATTCGTAAGCGTCATGCAAAAAGAAAATCCGCGCCATGACGAGCAGGGCCAACAGCAGGCTGCCCTTAAAGACGGCAACGATCTCCTCGCGGAAGCGACGCAATCGGCCAACGTCGTACATGGAAGCCAAGCGATAGGCGACAACGCTGAGCAGCCATAACAACGGCACGCGCTGCAAGCATAGAAAGATCCCTGGGACGCCCCTTTCCGGATGGAACCAGCCGGACTCGAAGTAGAGATAATAGGCCAAGAACCAGGCGGCCGTGGTCAACAGCAGATCGGTGAAGAGAAAGCAGGAGCTAAGCAGCTGGCTGCGCTGATGGATCATGATCTTCCCCATCCGTGGGGCCGGCCCGAAGCATCCGGCTGTTCGGTGCCGGCAATCAAACTGCGAAGTCTTAACATGCCAACGAGGAGGCTGTCAAGGTGAGGCGGACGCCGGGGGCTGCCGCTGGATTTGGGCAAGTGGAGTCGCGCCCTTTGGGCGAGCAGTCTTTTCCCTCCCCCCTTAGTCAAGGGGGAAGGGAAAAGACTGCTCGCATGTAAGCCCTCCCACACGCCCAAATCTAGCGACACCCCCCAGGTGCCGGCCTTCGCCGGGTCGCCGGGGGATTACGATGGCTGCGAATGATCTTGTGCTCGCTCTGACCGGGGCCAGCGGAGCGCCTTACGGCGTACGTTTGCTGGAAGTGCTGCTGCGTGCTGGACGCACGGTTCACCTTGTCCTCAGCCCTGCCGCCGTGCAAGTCCTCGAACAGGAGTTAGGTCGCCGCGTTTGTCTGGATCGCTTTGTTCTCGCCGATTTGCTGGGCGCCGCCGTGCCCGCTGCCGGTCTGGTGCATTATCATCATTTCATGGATTTCCGGGCCGGCATCGCCAGCGGCTCGTTTCTGACGGCCGGCATGGTCATTTGTCCGTGCAGCATGGGCACGGCGGCCGCCATCGCTCACGGCCTGTCGCAGAACCTCATTCAGCGCGCTGCCGATGTCCACTTGAAGGAACGCCGTCCGCTGATTTTGGTGCCGCGTGAGACACCGCTGCACTTGATCCAACTCCGCAATTTGACCGCCTGTGCCGAAGCCGGCGCTGTTGTGCTGCCGGCCATGCCCGCTTTCTACACCCGGCCGCAATCGCTGCAAGACGCCATCGATTTTCTCGTCGGCCGCATTTGCGATCAACTGGGCATCGAACACCATCTGCTGAAGCGTTGGAGTGAATAACACACCGCAGGGTGCTCCTCTCGATTTGGGCGTGGAGGAGGGTTTCCGTGCGAGCGGTCTTTTCCCTCTCCCTGGTGGGGGAGGGTTAGGGTGGGGGGAAGTGTTTCACCTGCGGACGCCCTCCTCCCCAGCCCTCCTCCACCAGCGAGGGAGGGAGCAGAAAAACCGACTCGGGGGCTGACGCAACCCCGCTCGCCAATATCCAGAGGGATATCCCCTACCGCATTTCGCTCTTGCCCTATCTCGTCCGCTGGTGTACATCGCAACTCGCGCCGGAAGGCAGCTGCAGTGACAAGGTGACAGGGTGACAAGGTGAAAAATCAACACAGCAAAGACATCAACCTGGAGGGCAAGGAATCGAAAAAGGGGGCCACAGTCACCCTGTCGTCTTGTTGTCCTGTCACCTTGTCACTTTCCATGGTCTGCGGTCTGGGGCTTTTCGGTGTGGCCGCTCTGTCCGGCTGCGACGACGGCACTACGTCGCCAGAGCCGCCAGCGGAAACCGTGGTGAAGATCGACCACGACATCGGTCATGACTTTGATGCGGCGACAGCTGGCACGATTCGCGGTCAGGTGATTTGGCAAGGGGCCCTTCCGGAAGTACCGGGGTATCGTGCGCCGGTCAGTCCAGGCATGGAGCATGCCGGCCAGCCGCGCCGCCTTTGGCCCAACCCCAACGTGCCGCACATCGATCCCATCAGCAAAGGCGTGGCCGGCGCTGTGATGTTTCTCCGTGGCATCCGTCTGCGACAGGCCCGGCCGTGGGACCATCCGCCCGTCCGCGTCGAGTTGCGCGATTACCAGGTCCATGTCTGTCAAGGCGATCGTGATGGCCAATCCGGCTTCGTCCGCCGCGGCGATGCGATTACGATGGTTTCGCGGCAGAATCTTTTTCACGCACTCCGGGTCCGCGGCGCCGCCTTCTTCACGCGTGCTTTTCCGGATGCCGATCAGTCGTGCAGCCAGCGCCTGAATCGCTGCGGCCTCGTGGAGCTGAGCAGCGGCTGCGGCTATTTTTGGATGCGTGGCTGGCTGTTCGTGGACGATCATCCCTACTACACCCATAGTGATTCCGAGGGGCGTTTTACGCTGCCGCGAGTGCCGCCGGGCCGTTACGAACTGGTGTGTTGGTTGCCCGATTGGCATGAGGCGTCCCGCGAACTGGACGCCGAAACCGCTCTCATCTGCCGGCTGACGTTTCATCCGGCCATCGAAATCGTGCAGCCGGTGCAACTGGCACCGCGGCAAATGCAAACAGTATCGATCCGATTGGATGCAAGTTGTTTCGGGCGTAAGGCGAGAGAGAGGGAGCCGTAACGTGGGGGAGAAGAACGCTTACGATCACTTGGCCGCTGAGTGCGCCGAGCTGCGCCGTCTCAATAAACGTCTGCAACAGCTTCATCAGCAGATCGATTATCAGTTGCAATTGGCTCAGCGCATCCAGGCGAGTTTCCTGCCGAAGAATTTGCCTGAAGTGCCACACGGTCGCTTCGCCGTCCACTTTCTGCCGCGCGATCGCGTTGGCGGCGACTTCTATGACGTGTTTCGCCTCGACGAAAATCATGTCGGCCTGTACGTCGCCGATGTTATGGGCCACGGCGTTCCCGCCAGTTTGCTGACCATTTTCGTCAAAAAGGGGGTCCAGACCAAGGAAGTGTTTGGCCGCGATTATCGCTTGGTGCCGCCCGAAGAAGTGCTCGGGCGGCTTAACAAAGATCTCCTCGAGCAGCATCTCTCCGAACAGCCATTCATCACCATGGTGTACGCGCTGTACAACCATCGCGACGGCATTTTTCGCTTCGCGCGGGCGGGGCATCCTTATCCCTTGTACGTTCCCCAGACGGGCGAGCCGACGTTCTGGCGTCAAGAGGGATTGTTGCTCGGCGTAGCTGATACCACCTTTCCAGCTCGCAGTTATCCACTGAATCCGGGCGATAAAGTATTGCTCTACAGCGACGGCCTCGACAGCGGCCGCTTCAAGAGCCATTTGCCAGGCTCAGACAGCATGCTTGCCTGGGCCACACGGCATCGACATTTGTCGATACAAAAATTTATCGATGGCTTGGCCCGCGATCTCTTCGCCGCTGGCGGGCAGCCTGATGACGTGACGTTGCTGGGGCTGGAAGTTTCGCCGTGAAAATTAGCTGCGGGTCCGCATAGATTGCGTTTCCGCAAGCATCGGCTCGCCTGAAAAGGGTGCCAATGGCTATAATGCCGTCCATGAGCAACGCTTTTGCGGCAGAATTGTCCCGTTTTGGTCCTCAGCGAACCTACGCGCCGCCGTCGCGCGCGGACGCTCAGGTCTATTGCAGCCGGCTGGCACGCACGCACTATGAGAATTTCACGGTCGCCTCGGCGCTGTTGCCGCGGCGCCTGCTGCGCCATTTCCATACGGTTTATGCCTATTGCCGGTGGGCCGACGATCTCGCCGACGAGGCCGGCGGCGGAGCGCAGGCCTCGTCGCTACTCCGCTGGTGGCGTGAAGAGTTGTTCGACTGCTACCGGGGCAGGCCGCACCATCCCGTATTTGTCGCCTTGCAAGATACTATATATCGCTTTAATATTCCGCCGCAACCGTTTCTTGATTTGCTCTCGGCCTTTGAGCAGGACCAGCACGTCACGCGCTATGATACATTCGCGCAGCTGCTCGGTTACTGCCGTTGCTCGGCCAATCCGGTTGGCCGGCTCGTGTTGTACCTGTGCCAGGCCTTTGACGACGAACGTGCGGCCCTGTCAGACCATATCTGCACGGCGCTGCAATTGGCGAATTTCTGGCAAGACGTGGCGCGGGATTTCGCCATTGGCCGTGTATATCTACCACGCGAAGACCGCGAGCGTTTCGGCTACAGTGATGAGGACCTGGCTGCCCGGCGCTTCACGCCCGCTTTCGCCGAGTTGATGCGCTTCGAGGTGGAGCGCACACGGGAGCTGTTTTCGCGCGGCTTGCCGCTGGTGGAGCGCATGCCGCAAGCGATGCAAGTCGATATTGAGCTTTTCGCACAGGGCGGCTTGGCTGTTCTTCGCAAAATCGAGCAACAAGGCTACAATGTGTGGGCACGGCGGCCGACGCTTGGCCAATGGGAAAAAGGGATGCTCCTGGCCGGTGCTCTCTGGCGCCGGCTACGTAGGAAAGTGACATGGTGAAAGATCAGCAGGGCAAGGGCATCAACCTGAAGGGCAAGAAACTGGGACGCGAATCCGTCGGCACCTTATCACCTTGTCGCCTTGTTAGTTTGTCCTCTTCTTATACCTGGTGTGAGCGGCTGGCGCGGCAGCAGGCCGGCAATTTCTATCACGCCTTTCGTCTTCTGCCCGCGCCGCTGCGGCGGGCCATGTGCGCTCTCTATGCTTTCATGCGCGTGGCCGATGACTTGACCGATGGTCCGCAGGAGATCGCCGACAAGCGCCTGGCCTTGGCCGAGTGGCGGCAGCAGTTCGAGGACGCCCTGGCCGGTGTCTATGCTCACCCCCTACATCCGGCTTTTCATCACACGGTCAAGCATTACGGCATCCCCCGCCGCTACCTGGAAGACGTGCTCGATGGCGTCGGCATGGACCTGGATACAGATCACTATGATACCTTTACCGATCTTTATCGTTACTGTTATCGCGTGGCGTCGGCGGTCGGCCTGGCCTGTATCCACATCTGGGGCTTTCGTAACGAACAGGCGCTGGCCTATGCCGAATCGGCCGGCATCGCTTTGCAATTGACGAACATCCTGCGTGATCTCGCCGAAGACGCGGCGCGCGGCCGGGTTTATCTGCCGCGTCAGGACCTCGAACGTTTCGGCTACTCCGCGGAAGAGCTGAGACAAGGATGCTATGATGATCGTTTTCGCGCCTTGATGCACTTCCAGGTTGAGCGTGCCCGCGGCTATTACGAAGCGGCGGCGCCGTTGGCGGAGTTGCTCGACGCCGACGGCCAGACGGTTTTTCTCGTCATTCTGCGCACTTATCGCGGATTGCTCGAGGCGATTGTGCAACGCGATTACGACGTATTCAAGGACCGGGTCCGCTTGAGTCGATGGCGTAAATTATGGCTGGCGGCGCAGGTACTGCCGCTGCGCTGGGGATGGTTGCAATCCTGACGCGGAAAGGGCTTTATTTGGGCTTCTCTTTTGGACCAAGTCCCCGTTCAAATTCTTTGATACGTTCGATTTGTACCGGTTTGCCGTTCTTATCGTGGGCCTGATCTTCGAGCCAGGTAGGGGCAGCCTTGAGCCATTCGGCGATGGCTTTCTCTGCGGTCATGCCAGAAGCGACGCGGACGCAGCAAACCATAGTGCCATCGCGGCCGATCCCGCGCAGACAGTGTTGAAACACCTTGCCGCCGCGCTGCCGCTCTTTCTCGATTACTTCGACAATCTGTCGCACCTGCTCCAGCGTCGGCGGTTGCAGGTCTGGCCAAGATACATGCACGTAGCGTAAACCCATGCGTTCGAGCGTCTCTTTCTCGTGGGCCGATGATTGACGCAAATTGATGACTGTAGTCACGCCTTTGGATTTGAGCCAGCGATAGCCCTTCTCGGAGGGTTGAGCACCCACTAAATAGTACGGCGTGATCGCGTGAATGTTATGAGCGTCCCGATAGGCAAGTAGGTCATCTTCGGAAGTGACGAGACTTCTGGGCTGCGGTTGCCCTCTGCGGGCAGACTGAAGGGATCGCAAATTGTCCTGGAGAGTCAACAGGACATCGCGGGCCGCGGCAAGTCGGCCATCTGCTTCGAAGGCATCCGCGACCATGAAAAAAGTCTCAATGTTGCGTTCGCTTTCAGGGCGCAGCCCTTTGCCGTCTTTGCGCAATTGTTCCAGTAATGGTTTAATCAGCGTTTTGACGTGGGATGGCGTCTGCGGCACATCTGGTCCGCGTTGCTCGTCTTTGCTGACATCGATGCGATAGGCGAACGAATCGGCGCCTGCCTTGAAGTCTTCCGGTGAGGCACCTTCGGCAACTGTCACACAGACCAGAAGCCCCAATGTAAAAAATAACATTGTTTTTCACCTCGAACTTGGGAACAAGACCTTCAATTACACTGTACCTCTTTCTTGTTTCATCGCGATGATGCGAGACAGCAAGTTCTCATTCCCATGCTCCGCATTAGAAAACGTCTAAGGCGACATACGACGGATAACGCTTTTCTCGCCTAACTGCACATCGTACACGACTTCCTTGTCCGCTCTCTTGCCCTTTTGGTCCTGCAGGGCAAGGGACACTCGGCAACGGAAATGCTCGGGAGTTTCGCCTGGTTTGGTTTCGGCACACAAAAAACTCAGCAGGCGGCGCCCTTCCTTCCAGTCCGGGTCGATGCCCTGGATGGGATGATCGGGGTCGGCAAACTTATTCAGCGACTCGCCTCGGCTCCAGGCATCCAGGAATTGCTCGACGATTTTCTCGGCTTTGTCCGCTGGTTGCGGAGGCTTTCCGCAGCCCGGCGTGATGCAGACCAAGAGAATCATGCCGGCATAGTGGAGATTGCGATAACAATTCATGGACATGGTTCTCTCTGTCAAGACCTTACCCTCCGCCGTGTCCTAAGCGGCGGAGGGTGAGCAAATGTTCCTTCATTTAGGGCTAGGGGGCTTTTCCCTCCCCCCTTGTGGGGGAGGGTTGGGGTGGGGGGACACCCCTCCCTGGCTCCCTTGCCTTTACACCTCCTACCTCAGCCCTCCCTCACGAGGGGAGAGGAAGTTTGGTCCAGTAGCTCTTATTGATCGGAAGCCACCAGGCCGTCGTTCCGGCACGCCAGGATTTGTAGGGTGTTCATGTCGGTCGCATTGGAAAGGGCGGCCGTGTGGCCGTCGCTGAAAAGGAACTGGCAGATGCCAGGATGCCAGCTGCCGAATTTGCAGTGCCACGGCCCTGTCATGTCGTTGGGGCCTTGGCCCAGGTTCCACTTGGTCTGACCGGCGATGCGGGAGAAGTTACGAGGAAAATCGCCATTCCAGATGGCACCCTCGCCCCACGAAGGTCCGCTCTGACCCCACATACTCATGACGGAATGCTTCTCACCGACCAAAAAGGTATTGCTCGTCCCGTCCGTGATGTCTTTCAGGGCGGTCTGCGACGAGGACGACATGACCTGATCGCTGCTATTGACCTGGGAATTGGCATAGCACATGGCGCCCCGACACAGGGGATTATCTACGATGGCGTTATAGAACTGTCCGCCATTGCAAGCGTAGTCTCCCTGTGTTCCGGGGTGCTCTTGTGAATCGGGAATGCCGGTGCTGGACACTTCATATTGCGTGCTCGGCATCGGGCTACTGCGCCGCGTTGGGCAGACATACTGCTTGACGAAAGCATTCTGCACCGCTGGGGTCTGTTCATAATAGTTGTTGGCCAGGTTCCACTGCATGTACAGGTTGTTCTGTTCCATGTAGGGGAGAATGACCACGAACCAGGTGGCATGTTGCGGCCCCACCCGACTGGGCGGCAGAGCGTTGTACACATCATGGTAGTTGTGGATGGCCAGACCCATCTGGTGCAGGTTGTTGTTGCATTGTGTGCGTGCCGCGGCCTCGCGGACTTTCTGCACGGCCGGCAGCAACAGGCCGATGAGCACAGCGATGATGGCAATCACCACCAAAAGCTCGATCAGGGTGAAGGCAACGCGACGTCGCGGATGCTGGGTTGTCATGGCGATACTCCTTAGATTTCGAGAAACCAAACTTTCAATCCGACGAAACGTTAACCTCATACAAGATCCCGATGTTGCTGTCTCTTTCGCCCCCCTTGAGAAGGGGGGGGAGTACGAAAGCTTCCACCCCTCACTGCACCCCTCCCACAAGAGGAGAGGGGGAAGAAAAGCAGGGATGGGATAGGATCAGCGGGAACCTGTTTCAGAGAACACCGAGAAGGCAAAAAGAGGGAGAATCAAACGAGTACACTTTCGGGATTTATCCTTTCTCCTTCTTGTTTTTCTCTTTTTCCTCTCTGTGTTCTCTGGGACTCTGGGGCTCGTCCCTCTTGTTGGTCTGTGTCGTCAGGCCGGCGGCGATGCAGATGGAGCGCATACGATGCCGGGGCGCGCCTGCACGTAGCGCGCGATGAACGCATAGAGCGAGAACCTATTGGGTGCCAAAAACATGGCCAAGTGGAGGGTGCGCGAAACCATGTCGGTGCTGCCTCGTTGCTCGCAGGATACAAGGGTAAGCGCACGGCAGGACGCCGCGATGCGCCGTCAACAGTACAAGCAGGAAAAACAAAAACGGGTTGGCGGATGCCAAGAAGGACCGGGCACGCCGTCACGAACAGACGTGAAGTCAGGAGAAACCGGGGGGAAAGGAAGTGGGGGAAGGCATGAACAAGCCCTTACACGCCAAGTTATTTGAAGCGAAACGTCATCCTCCTTTTCTCCTACGTTATGAACCAAGCCGGGTAATGTCAAACATTTTTTCAGGGCGATCCGGAAGCGTAAGAGCTAGCGGACCAAACCTCTTCCCCCTCGTGGGGGAGGGCTGAGATAGGAGGTGTAAAGGCAATGGAGCCAGGGAGTGGTGTCCCCTCACCCGAACCCTCCCCCACAAGGGGGGAGGGAAAAGGCCGCTAGCCCTAAGCGACGGCAAGGCAGCTATCGCTTACGCTTCCGGCGCTGTTAGTGATTGAACACGTCATCGCCCAGGCCGACGTTGAGCCGCATGTTAGCGAAGCTGTAGACTTCGACGAGTTGGCCCGGTTCGCCGGCCTGGCGCGGCCAATCGTAAAACTCCAGGCGGATCGGCAAGTGCGTTTCCTTGTCAAAGTAGATAACGTCTCGGTAATAGAGGAAATGGCCGCCGCCGTTGTCAGGATGGACAATTTCAACGCGTGTGCAGCGGCGCCGGTTGTATTCGTATTCCGCGACGTGTACCTGCGTCGTCACACCGAGGCGGCGTTCCTCTGCCCAGGCGCGGGCAAGGCGCTCGATTGTGTTGCCGATGCCGGCCTCGGTGATGCTGCGCTTGCTGGTCTGCCGCGCTCGTGGATCATTGGGATCAAGCGAGATGAAACCGGCAAACGAACCGAACACGCCCTTAGGACGAACGCGCATTTTGCCGTCGTTCTTGCCCGCGACGTAGCAAACTTCCTGGCCGGCTTCGTTGCGCGGTTGCAGCCAGCGCAAATAGACACTGAACGGCTGCGTCCGCACCTTCATTTCCATGACGGTATCCGGCGGCAGCTTGCCGTTGACCCGTTCACGCTTGATGAGCAAACAGGTGTAATCATGCACGTTCTGATAGGCTTTTTGTGCTTCGTGGATCAGGCGCAATGGCTCATCCATCGGCGAAACCGGCTGCGGCGGGACGGGTGTCTCGCCGGTAGAAGGACCCATAGGCTGAGGCGCGGCCGGCTGACCGGGAGACGGAGGAGAAAGGGGCGGTTGACCGGCGGCGAGCAGGACCAGTCCCAAGACGCCGAGCATGCTGAAATACCACCAGCGCCGAGCTAACGCGGAATGCCGAATGCGGTTCGTGAACATGCTATCTCCAGAGTCCATCTGAGCCGCGCCCGGGGGGGCGGTGAACGGCACCGCTTCCGAAGGCGCGGCTCGGACCCCATTCGCAGCTGTCGTGCCATTGTTCGAGAAAGCCGATCCTCTTGTCGCGCGGAAAAATGGAAGCACTTAACCAACAGCAGGTTGCGCCGATGGACGCGCTCGCGCTCCCATGCTCCGTCCTCTACGTTCTGCGTGTATAATTTACAAGATGCTTGCAATTCTGGTAAAAAAAGAGACGGAAGATGGGGAAAATGACGCCTACACTGCACATCCGCACGCTTGTATCGATGCCCTTTGAAGAGAACACCTACGTAGTTTGGCGGCCCGGCTCCTCCGAGTGCGTGGTTATCGATCCGGGTTTACAGCCGGAATTGATCGAGGAGTGTCTGCGCGAAGAAGGTTTGACCATGCGTGCGATCCTAAATACCCACGGTCACGCTGACCACATCGCCGGCAATGAGGCCATGAAACGACTTGCCCCGGATGCCCCGCTCTTCATCGGCAGCGGCGATGCGCGGATGCTCACGGACCCCGATGCCAACCTGAGCGCCGCCTTCGGTTTCGCCGTCGTCAGTCCCGTTGCCGATCGCACGGTGAAGGAGGGCGACATCATCGCGGCAGCTGGACTCGCTTTCAGAGTGCTGGACATTCCCGGCCACTCACCTGGCCACGTTGTTTTCGTGCATGAAGGGGCGCCAATCCAGGTGTTCGGCGGCGATGTGTTGTTTCGCGGCAGCATCGGCCGCTACGATTTTCCCGGTGGCAACGGCCCGCTGCTTCTGGAAGGCATCCGCCGTAAACTTTTTACCCTGCCGGCGGATACCGTGGTTTATCCGGGGCACGGACCGGTCACCACCGTCGGACATGAGATGCAAACGAACCCGTTTTTGACCGAGGGATGAGTTCTCCAGACGTCCGGTCAAGCTTGGCCATTACCCGGCGGCGCAGGCGGTGTCGGCCCTGTCGGGAACTCTTTCTGTTAGATGTTGTCTTCGATTCCGTGGGATACTTTCTCAACAGCCTCGGGAAAATTTTTTGGCGTCATCGTAGTTGGATGGGTTAGCGGTGTAGCACCAGGCCGGCACCCAGCGGTTCATCAGGTTGAACAGATCACTCAAAATGTTAACGCCGCCGTGCGAGAGGATTTTGCTCACACGGCGGCGTTGACATGCGGCACCCGCAAGCGGTTTAGAGCTAGCGGACCAAACCTCCTCCCCTCGTGAGGGAGGGCTGGGGTGGGGGGCAGGGCAATGGAGCCAGGAAGTTGTGTCCCCCCCACCCCAACCCTCCCCCACAAGGAGGGAGGGAAAAGACTCCCAACCCTCCCCCACAAAGGGGGCGGGAAAAGTCCGCTCGCCCTTAGTACATATCCTCGTAGCCGCCGCCGCCGGCTGGTTTCTTCTCTTCCTTGGGCAGTTCGGCTACCAAGGCATCGCTGGTCAACAACAGCGTCGCAACACTGGCGGCGTTTTGCAGCGCTGAACGCACTACCTTGGTCGGATCAATGATGCCTTCCTTGACCATGTCGCAGTAGCGGTCCAGTCGGGCATCGTAGCCGTAGTTGACGTCCTTGTTCTCCAGCACCTTATTCATGACTACGGCACCGTCCTGGCCGGCATTCTCGGCGATCTGCTGGATCGGAGCACGGCAGGCGCGGATCACGATATTGTAGCCGATCTCTTCATCGTGTGATAAATCCTTCGGCGGCTTAAGGCCGGCCGAGGCCCGCAACAGGGCCACGCCGCCGCCGGGCAGCACGCCTTCCTGGGCTGCAGCCCGCGTAGCATGCATGGCATCCTCAACGCGCGCTTTCTTCTCCTTCATCTCGCTCTCGGTGGCTGCCCCAACGTTGATCTTGGCTACACCTCCGGAGAGTTTGGCGATCCGTTCACTCAGCTTCTCCTTATCGTAATCGCTGGTCGATTTCTCCAGCTCGCGCTGGATCTGCTGAATGCGGCCCTGAATGGCCTGCTTCTTGCCGTAGCCTTCGATGATCGTCGTGTTGTCCTTGTCGATCTTGACCTTCTTGGCCCGGCCCAGTTGATCCAGGCGCACGCTCTCCAGCTGGATGCCGAGATCTTCAAAGATGGCCTGACCGCCGGTCAGGATGGCGATGTCTTCGAGCATGGCCTTACGGCGGTCGCCGTAGCCGGGCGCCTTGACGGCGGCGCACTTGAAGGTGCCGCGCAGTTTGTTGATGACCAGCGTGGCCAACGCTTCACCTTCAACCTCTTCGGCGATAATCAGGATCGGTTTACCCTGATTTAGCACTTTCTCCAACACCGGCACCAGATCCTTGTTGCTGGAAATTTTCTTTTCGTGGATGAGGATGTAGGGATCTTCCAGCTCGCACTCCATCTTCTGGGGATCGGTGACGAAGTACGGCGACAGGTAGCCGCGATCGAACTGCATGCCCTCGACAAACTCGTGCGTAGTTTGCAAGGTTTTGCCTTCCTCGACAGTGATGACGCCATCCTTGCCGACCTTGTCCATCGCTTCAGCGATGATGCGGCCAATCTCGCGGTCGTTGTTGGAGGCCACGGAGGCAACATTCTCCATGTCCTTCTTGGTTTTAACGTCGATTTTCATGGCCTGGAGCTTGGCCACCACGTCCTCGACGGCCTTCTCCATGCCGCGTTTCATGAGCATGGGGTTGGCGCCCGAGACAACGGCGCGGAGTCCCTCATTAAAAATCGCCTCGGCGAGGACAGTGGCAGTGGTAGTGCCGTCGCCGGCCACGTCACTGGTCTTGCTAGCCACTTCCTTGACCATGCGTGCGCCCATATTTTCGTATTTGTCTTCTAGCTCGATTTCCTTGGCCACCGTGACGCCGTCCTTGGTGACCGTCGGCGAGCCGAACGATTTCTGCAAGATGACGTTACGGCCCTTAGGGCCGAGCGTCACCTTAACAGCACGGGACAATTTGCTAATGCCCCGACGCATCGCTTCCCGCGCTTCCTGATCGAACGCAATCTGCTTCGCAGCCATCTTGCCTCCCGTTGGGTAAAATCGTGAACGCGATTGATGATCGGAGATTTCAAAACTCCCGAGCGAGGGGCATAGGTCCCCTGGCTCGGGAGTTTTGAAACCGCAGCTAAACGATCATTCCTCCAATACAGCCAATACGTCTTCCTCACGCATGAGGAGTATGTTCTCCCCACGGCTTTCCTTGAATTCATCGCCGGCCCAATTGGTGAATAGCACCACGTCGCCCTCCTTGACCTGGAGCGGCTGGCGCGTGCCGTCCTTGAGCAATCGGCCCGGACCGACGTGCAGTACTTTGCCCTTTTGCGGTTTGTTCTTGGCCGTGTCCGGCAAAAGAATACCGCCGGCCGTTTTTTCTTGCGCTTCAAAGCGACGGATCACAATCCGATCGCCCAGCGGTCTAATTTTCATGCGCTTCTCCTGAAGTCCAACCCCGAAACGAGTTCCTTGCGTGCGCCTGGCGAAAAGCAAGTCTCATGCCCGAAGGAGATGATGATCGGAAGTGGCATTTTGCCAAGGTTTTGCGTCAAAATTCTTCGGAAGCACGCCGATCGCTTCCCTGCCAAGTTTGCACAGGAGAAAGCGCGCGCCTGTCGGAATGGCAGGTGCCGAATGGACGTTGCCCGGCCTTCGATCTGGGGGCTTGTCTGTGCTCTCGGATTTGCTACATCTACCGCAATCTCCAATTCTCTCTGCTTACCTCCATGAGGGAAAGTTCCATGACTCCGCACGTGCTGTCTGCATTGCTGCGGCCGATCGCGTTGACGGTCGTGGCTCTGGTCATCTGGCCCCCGGTCCACGCCAGCGAGATCAAACTAGCCCGGCACCCTGATTACTCCAACGGCAAAATCGTCTTCAGCTACCGCGGCGATCTGTGGCTGGTCAAAGAAGACGGCAGCGAACCGCGACGCCTGACGGCGCATCGCGCCGCCTCGGTACATCCGCACTTTTCGCCGGACGGCAAGTGGATCGCTTTCTCAGCGGCGCGATATGGCAATCACGATGTCTTTGTGATTCCCAGCGAGGGCGGGGAAGCGCGGCGGCTGACCTGGAACAGCGCCGGTGATACCGTCGTCGGCTGGACGCGCGATTCCAAACGGGTCGTCTTTTCTTCAGCGCGTGGCCGGGTCTATCCCGGTATTCCCAGTCTGTACACCGTGCCGCTCGACGGCGGCATTGAGGAGCCACTGCCGGCTGATTGGGGCTTTTGGGGTTCGTTTTCGCCCGATGGCAAGAAGTTCGCCTACAACCGCCATCCGATGGTATGGTCGCGCAAGCACTATCGCGGCAGCTACGCCGCCGACTTGTGGGTGCTCGATGTCGCATCCCGTTCTTCGCGCAAGCTGCTGGACGCCGACGTGCCCGATGCCGAGAAACCCAACAACTTTTGGCCGATGTACGGCAACGGTTTCATCTACTTCGTTTCCGACCGCGACGTGAAGGCCAAGGCCGGCAGCCCGGCCGTCATGGCTTCCCGGAACAACATCTGGAAAATGCCGGCCGAGGGCGGCGAGCCCGTGCAAGTGACCAAGCACGCCAGCGGCTCGCTATTTTGGCCGTCGATCTCTGCCGACGGCAAGGTCATCGTTTATGAGGAGAATTTTGGGCTGTGGAAGCTCGATACCGCTACCGGCGAAACACATGAAATTAAGATCGATATCGTCCCTGATGAAAAGGACAACAATCTCGAAACGCTGGCTGTCAACAGTGAGGCAGACAGTTATCACCTCTCGCCGTCGGGCAAGCGCGCCGTCATTGCCACGCACGGCGAACTATTCACCATCGCCACGGAGCACGGCGACGTGCGGCGGCTGACGAAAACCTCCGACGTGCGCGAGTCCAATCCGCAATGGTCGCCGGATGGCAAGTCCATCGCTTTCGTCAGCGATCACAGCGGCCGGGAAGAAATCTGGATCGGCGACGAGCACGGCGGCAACCTGAAACGCCTGACCAACAGCGATACGCAGAAAGGCACTCCGGTCTGGTCGCCGGACGCGCAATCGCTCTTGTACACCGCCAGCGATCGCGCCCTGCATCGCTACAATCTCGCTGACAATAAAGACGTTGTGGTGGCGCGCGGCGAGGTCATCGGTTTCGGCAGCTCGGCCATCAGCAATCCGCAATGGTCGCCGGACGGCAAGTGGATCTCGTTCACGCGATCCGGCCGCGATCTCTTGCCGCACGTCTATATCATCCCGGCCGCTGGTGGTGCGGAGAAACGCATCACCGACGCCGATGCCTACAGCGACAGTTCGGCGTTGTGGACACCGGACGGCAAGGCCATCGTTTATCTCGCCGGGGTGGACAGCGGCAATATCGGCCAGACTGGCCGTTCAACGGCGCAGATTTTCGTGGTGTCGCTAACGCGCCAGGAGAAGGAGCCGGGCGATGACGCTATCGATAGCGAAGAGGAGGCCGCTTCGGTGCATGGCCGATATCAGTCAGCTGGTCCCGACTCCACCGGCCGACCGACACCGGCTGCTCGCCGGGAAAACCGCAAGTCGGTAGAAGTGAAGATCGATTTCGATCGCATGTCCCGCCGCGCACACCAGGTGACGCGCAGCGGCGATGCGGTTGGGGCAATGGCCATATCGCCGGACAGCAAAACGCTGGTCTTCGTCACCAACGGCGTCGAGGGGGGCCGAGCGGTACAATCAATCTGGTCGGTATCACTGGAAAGCAGACAGCCGCCACGGCGGCTAATACAGGTTGGCCGTTCCTCCGATGAGGAAGGTCCGCCGTCCTTCCGCGGCCGCTTCGGCGGTCTCGGTTCGCTGCAATTCGCCAAGGATGGCCGAACCCTCTTCTACCATCAGGGCAACGGCATCTACGCTCTGTCGCTCGGCGGCGGCATGGGCGAGCGGTCGGCCAATGCCGGCCGCTTGGGCCGGGACCGGCCAACGGAAGGAGCCGACTCGCTGACAGACGCCGGCCGCTCGTCCGGCGGAGCACGGCGGCTTAGCTTCATCGCGCGCGTCGAGATCGATCAGCGGGCGCGACGGCAGCAGGTGTTTCAAGAGAGTTGGCGGATCATGAAACACCGTTTTTATGACCCCGCCATGCACGGCGTCGATTGGAGCAAGATGCGCGACACCTATGAGCCGCTCCTGGCCCATGTCAGCGGACAGGAGGAACTGCATGATGTTCTTATGATGATGATCGGCGAATTGAACGCCTCGCACACCGGCATCAGCGCTGGCGGCCGCAGCAGTCGCTCCCGTAGTGAGAGTGGCGATCAGACGCGCTATCCCGGTTTCGAGTTGGAAGCCGATCCCGGCGGCTTCTATAAAGTGACTCACATCTACAAGGATGGGCCAGCCGACAAGGACTATGTCAAAATCAACTGTGGCGATTTTATCCTCGCTATCGATGGTCAACCCCTCAGAGCTGGCGATAACTACTGGAAACTCTACACCACTGCCCCTGGCGAGCGGATAGAGTTTCTGGTCAACAACAAGCCTGCCAAGGAAGGCGCCTGGACGGTCAAGGTCCATCCGGTCAGCGCCATGCGCTACGCCGATTTGCAATACGAACGCTGGGTCGCCGACCGGCGGAAGATGGTGGACAAGCTGTCCAGCGGCACGATCGGTTATTTGCACATCCGGCAGATGAACGAATCGTCGCTGCGCCAGTTCGAGCGCGATCTGGCGAAAATGGCTGGCAAAAAAGCGCTCATCATCGATCAGCGTTTCAACCCCGGCGGCGGCATCGATCAGGAGCTATTGCAGATTTTGCAGCAGCGCCAGTATCAGTACACGCGCACGCGCGATTCCGTGACCGTGACGCGGCCGCTGCGCGGCTTTTTCGGCCCGATGGTGGTGATGGCCAATGAACGCTCCACTTCCGATGCGGAGGTCTTCCCTGATGGGTTCAAGACATTGAAGCTCGGCAAAGTGGTTGGTGTCACTACCTACGGCGCGGTGATCGGCACTGGCGCGTATCGGCTGATGGACGGCTCGACCATCCGTACGCCAACGGTTGGTTTGTGGAACGTTAACAATACCAACTTGGAGAACTACGGCGTGCCGCCGGATGTGTATGTCGATAACACGCCGGACGACTTCCTCAAGGGCCGTGACGCTCAGATCGAAAAAGCCGTCCAGACGCTCAAGCAAGAATTGGCGAAGAAAAAATAAGCACAACTTGGCGAGCGGGAACAGGGATGCTCCCGATTAGCCGTCACCGGGGGCATCCCTGTCTCGCTCGCCATGTGTTCGTCTCAGGTTCTCAGCGAGCATGTTGCAGAAGAGCGCTCCCTGCTCGATGGCATCGTCGAGGGCGCAGTGGGTGTGCGGCAGCGGATCGAACCAGTGCCGGGGCATGTTGCGCTTGACCGATTGGCGATATTCCGTACCCAGCATTGCCATTGCATACGTTTTGATGTCCAGCGCAGAAAACGAAAACGGACTCTCACCGGCAAAACGAATCAGATACCAGTAGACGAAGAGGAAATCGAAGCCGGCCGGATAGGCCACGAAGACAGGCAGTCCCGGCAGCGCTTTAAGCCAGGCAACATATTCTGGCATGACTTCCGCTGGCTTGCGCAAATTCCGCCGTGCCGCTGCCCATGCTTCCGGCTGTGTCTGCCACCACGCCATCGTTTGCGGATGTCCCTCGGCCCCCGGCAGCGTGTGCAGGTTGGCGCTGAAAGTGCCAAGGAGCGTCTTATCTGCCCGATATGCTGCCGAGGCAAAACTGAGCATCGAATGGGGGCCAGGGATCGGACCATCGGTCTCAATATCCGTGCTGACGTAGATTTCTGGCATAGACAGACCTCAATAGGCGAATAACTCTGACCGACTGGTAGGGTGCCTCTCTGGATTTTGGCAAGCAGGGTTGCGCCAGTCGCCGAATAGATTTTTCCCCTCCCCCTTGTGGGGGAGGGTAAGGCGTCCACAGGCGAAATACTTCTCCCCCCACCAGAGGAGGGAAAAGACTGCCGGCACGGAAGCCCTCCTCCACGCCCAAATCGAGAGGGGCACCCTGGCTGGTAATCCGAATGGACCATGAGCCGTGTTTCTGGTATAATCATCTTATTAAAGCTCGTTGGATGGGCTTAGATAATATCTATCCTATTGAGGAACGCGATGAACGCCGAATTACGACGACGTAGTGAAGAAGTATTGAACCGTTTGACTCGGCTGCGGGACTCTCTTTGACATCTCTGGCAAACAATCCCTGCGTGAACAACTCAATGCCCGCATGGGCCAGCCCAATTTTTGGGACAATCCCGAAAAGGCCCAACAGATCATCGCTCAACTGAAGCCGCTCAACGGCCTGCTCAAGCCCTACGAAGAGCTGGAGTCAGCCGCTGGCGACATGCAAGCGTTGGTCGAATTGGCCGATGAGGACGCTAGCCTGGAATCCGAGCTAGAGCACGAACTGGTGCCGTTTGAGAAACGCCTCGACGAATTCGAGATGCGTGCCATGCTCGACGGCCCGCAAGACGCCAGCAATGCCTATCTGCGCATCCAGGCCGGCACCGGCGGCACGGAGGCGTGCGACTGGGCGCAGATGCTGATGCGCATGTACGCCCGCTGGGCCGAAAAACATGGTTACGAGGTCGAGATTGTCGATGAATTGCCCAACGAAGAGGCCGGCATCCGCAATGCTACTTTGCATATTAAGGGCGATTACGCCTACGGCCATCTGCAGGGCGAGGCCGGCGTACATCGCCTGGTGCGCATCAGTCCATTCGATGCCAATGCCCGGCGGCAAACTTCGTTCGCTGCCGTGGATGTGATGCCGGAGATCGAAGGCACGATCGAGATTGAGATTCGTCCCGATGAACTGCGACGCGACACGTTCCGCAGCGGCGGTCCCGGCGGCCAGCATCAGAACAAGACCGAGAGCGGCGTGCGCTACACACACCTGCCGACCGGCATTTCCGCCGAGAGCCGCAGCCAGCGTAGCCAGCACAAAAACGACGAAATGGCTCTGAAAATGCTCAAGGCCAAGCTCTATCAAATCGAAGAACAAAAACGCCGCGCCGAAGTCGAGAAGCTGTACGACGAGAAAGGCGAAGTAGCCTGGGGCTACCAGATCCGTAACTACGTCATGCAGCCGTACACGCTGGTCAAAGACGTGCGCACCGACGTGCAAACACCGCAGGTGCAGAACGTGCTTGATGGCGAGATCGACGATTTTATTCAGGCGTACCTGCGTCAGAAGGCGGAGCGCCGGCATAAGAAAACGAAATAACGCGACTCCGATCCAGAAGCGTAAGCGAAGCCGCTTCGCTTACGCTTCTGGATCGGAGTCATGCTGCCCTGTCCTCCCTTTCCCGAATACAATCGACAAACCCCGCATTTCAACGGCCTCTTTGATGCAATTTTAGAGCGGACCATTCTTGCATTCGTGCGTTCGTAGGTTAGTTTTTTGGCGTCGCCACGGAGATCCAGGAGAGGATCATCAAAACAGAAAGGTTTGACCATGAAAAGCAGCAGGGAGGTTCGCTTGGGACTCGAGGTTTTGGAAGACCGGATGACGCCCAGCGGCGCCTTCGGTGGCCCCATCGACGCCGGAATCCCTTTACTCACGCCGTTCAATAGCTGGATGCTTCAACCAGCAACAACCGTCGGCCAATCTCCACAGGCCATTCAGAGTGCGATGGCGAATTTTTATAGTCCGTCTTACTTTCTGAACCAGGTGCAATCGTACCAGGTCGCCCAGATGGCATTGATTGATCAGTTGTTCAGCAACATGCAGTCTCTCCTTCAGGCGTTGCAGCCTACGATTGCTATACCTTAAGGCTACCGGACAAAACTTCCTCTCCCCTCGTGGAGGAGGGGTGAGGTAGGAGGTGTCAAGGCAAGGGAGCCAAGGAATGGTGTCCCCCCACCCCAACCCTCCCCCATAAGGGGGGAGGGAAAAGCCCCCCAACCCTCCCCCCAAGGGGGGAGGGGAAAGTCCGCTCGCCCTTAGAATCGGATGGCTGCGGCTAGCGTTGATAAATCGGCAACACCGCATTGTCGAGTTGGAGGATGGTCAGGTACGCCGGAGTGGTGAAGTGGGCATCGACCATGATGCCACCGGAGCCAGTCCAGCTGCCGTCAGCGGATTGGGAGCGAATGATGCCCTCGAAGTTCTCCTTTTTGTAGCCGCTCCAGGTTATGCGTTCGTTGGGCTTGGAATCGGGAAAGAGGCGGGCATAGCCGTCGTCGCCGAGGATGTAGACGGCTTGGGCGTAGTAATAGTTGCTGTATTCCTCGAAGCCCTGGCGTGTACCGCCGCCCAGGCCGTGCAGGTGCTCCTGACAGAATTTGAACCATTTCTTGACCAGGGGCGAATTATAATCGCCGAAACTGAAGCCGCAGGCGATGGCCGCCGCCGTCAGCGCGGGCCGGCCGCCGCCACCAGCGTGGCCGGCGCCGAGACTGTAGACCACGCCGCCTTGGCTGTTGGTTGAGTCGGCCAGGTACTTCTGAGCCATTTTGATGGCTTGCTGCGGCACGGCGATGCCAGCGTTCCGCGCCGCCCGCAGCGCCTGCACCTGTGTGATCGTCACCGAGCCTTCATCGAAATTGTTGCCTTCCCGCGCCGATACGTAGCCCCAGCCGCCGCGGTCCGTCTGTGCCGAGGCCGAGAATTTGCAGGCGCGTTCGAGGATGTCCACCAAGCGACGGCGGCGATCGGCGTCATCTTCTTCACCGACGACGCAAGAGAGAAAGAGCGTGCCGAAGCCGTGGCCGTACATATAACGGCCGGATTCGCCCGGCATGTTGGGATTGCCGATCATGCCGTTGGGCTGGGAATGGGCCATCAGCCAATCGACGGCGCGGCGAATATTGTCCTTGTACTTGCCTTCGCGGAGGGTGCTGCCTTCCATCAACAGCGCCATGCCGGAGAGGCCGGTCATGGCCACGGGAAACTGTCCGCCGAACGCTTCCCAATGGCCGTCGCGGTGCTGGGTCTTGGCCAGCCACTCCAGCCCTTTCTGCACTGCTTTGCGTTGCTCCGGCGACATGCCGTCCGCCCGCACTGCTGACGTTGTCAATAACAAGAGCAGTATCCCACTGCAGGAGAGAGAACGTGAGTGCATGACGATCTACTCCGAATGAGGTTAGCCCCAACCCGCAGGAGAGCGCGTCACGCTCCTCTGCCGCTCGCCGCTTAGAGCTAGCGGACTTTTCCCTCCCCCTTGTGGGGGAGGGTTCGGGTGGGGGACACAATCTACCTCAGCCCTCCCCCACCAGGGAAAGGAGGTTTGGTCCGGTAGCTCTAAACTTCCTGACGATTATCACAACGCTTTCTGACAGGTGTTAACCACAATACCAGTTCACGAGCAACCGGCAACGATAAGCGACGGCAGGGTATCCATCGCTTGCGCTTCTGGCCCTCTTCTCGTAGACCACAACGCCGGCTTGCGTTACCCTACAGGGAGGTAGATCGCTCTTGTGTCAATATCCGTGTGACAGCGATGGGCGATAGTTCTTCCAAACGTTCCTCGCCCTGGTGGTGGCTCTCCGATGAGTCGCCCGCCGTGTCTCTGCCTCCAACAGTCACTTATGAGGGGCGCTCAGCCGAGGCGGAGACGACAGCCGGCTTGTGGAAACCCGGCGATGTCCTTCTCGATCTCTACGAGGTGCGCGAGGTCTTCACCAGCGGCGGACGCGGATTGGTCTATCGCGTCCACCATCGCGGCTGGAACATGGATCTGGCTGTCAAGTGCCCGCGCAGCGAGTTCTTCCAAAGCGAACAAGACAAGGCTGACTTCGAGCAGGAAGCGGAAACCTGGGTCAAGCTTGGTCTGCATCCTCACTTGGCGACTTGCCATTACATCCGCCGGCTTAACGGCATTCCGCACGTCTTCGCCGAGTATGTCGCGGGCGGCAGCTTGGCCGAGTGGATTCGCTCACGCAAGCTCTATGCCGGCGGCCCGACGCGCGCTCTGGAGCGCATTCTCGATATCGCCATTCAGTTTGCCTGGGGCTTGCAGCACGCTCACGAGCAGGGGCTGGTGCATCGCGATGTCAAGCCGGGCAACGTGCTGATGACCAGCGACGGCATCGCCAAAGTCACGGACTTCGGCATGGCCAGGGCGAAACCGGTCGGGGCCGTCTCTTGCGCTTACGCTTCTGGCTCGGAATACGCTTCCGGCTCGGAGCAAAATACCATCCTCGTCAGCGCCGGGGGATTGACGCCAGCGTTCTGCTCGCCGGAGCAGATCCAGGGCCGGCCCGTATCTCGCAAGACCGACATCTGGAGTTGGGGCGTATCGCTGCTTCATATGTTCATTGGCTCAACGTACTGGTCGGCCGGCTACCTGGCAGCCAGCATCTTGGCCGATTACCGGGAACGTGGTCCGGCCGATGCGGGCCTGCCGCCCATGCCGCTTCCCTTGGCCGAGTTACTTCAGCAGTGTTTTCAGGCCAATCCGGAAGATCGGCCGCGCGATATGCTGGAAATCATCACGGTGCTGCAACGGCTCTACGCGCAGACGTTTGGCCGCAGCTATCGTCGGCCGGCGCCGCAGGCCGCCAAGGCGCGAGCCGACGCCCTCAACAACCGCGCCCTGTCGCTGTGCGACTTGAATAAACACGACGAGGCCGAGCAGCTCTGGCAAGAAGCGCTGACCATCAGTCCGCAGCATCCCGAATCGACGTACAATCTCGGCCTGACACGCTGGCGGGGGGGCCGCCTGAACGCGGAAACACTTCGGCAGCAGCTGTACGAGGTCGGCCAGGCACACCCCGGCGAATGGCTGCCTGCGTATCTGTTAGCGCGTGTGCAATTGGAGGAAGGCGATTGGCGCTCGGCCCTGGAGGTCCTGGAGCGCGTGCCCGCCTCCGGCGCGGGGCTGGATGAGGTGCGCGCCGCACGGAAGGCAGCTCAGGACTGTCTGCACAACAGCGGCCGGCTGGTGCGCCGCTTCACAGGACACAACGGCTGGGTGTCCTCGGTCTGCACGGGCCGTACCGGCCGCTCTATTCTGTCCGGCAGCGCCGACGGCACCCTTAAGCTGTGGAACGCGATGAACGGCCGCTGTCTGCGTACGTTGGAAGGACATGCTGAGTGGGTGACAAGCGTCGGTCTGAGCGCGGATGGCCGAGTCGCCTTATCGGGCAGCGCCGATCGCACCCTGCGACTATGGCAGATAGAAACTGGCGAATGTTTTCGCATCCTTGAAGGGCATCGCAATTGGGTGCTGGCTGTGGCCCTTTCGAGCGATGGTCGGCTTGCTTTCTCCGGTGGTGGCGACGGTGTCATCAAACTGTGGGACACGGCCACGGGCCTTTGCCTGCGCACGCTGGACGGCCATGACGGCCCCGTTCTCGCCGTGTGCTACAGCGGCGATGGCCGGCACATTCTGTCCGGCAGCCGCGATCGCACACTGCTGTTGTGGGACGTCGAGAGCGGGCACCGGCTGCGGACTTTCTCGGGCCATAGCGATAAAGTGCTGGCCGCTGCGTTGAGCAGCGATGGCCGCTACGTCCTGTCCGGCAGCGGCGACCGCACACTTCGTCTCTGGGACGCCGCTACTGGTCGTTGTCTCCGCGTTTTGGAAGGACACCAGGGGAGTGTGACTTCGGTCTGTTTCAGCGCCGGCGGCGGTTATGTTCTATCTGGCAGCGAGGACCGCACCATCAAGATCTGGCAGCGTAACACCGGTCGCTGTCTCGCCACTTTCGAAGGCCACGCAGGGACTGTGCATTCCCTTGGCCTGGTCGGGGCTGGCCGACAGGTGGTATCGGCTAGCGCCGATGCCACGCTGGCGTTGTGGACCGTGCCCGATGAGCAATCGGCCCCCTACGTTTTGTCGCGCGTACTGCCCAGCGACCTCGTGTTGTCCGCCTGGACGGAGTACGAGCGTTCCTTGAAACTGGCCCGGCAGGCGTTGGCCGCTGGCGAAGCGGTGCGTGCCGCCCATCATCTCCGCGAAGCGCGTTCCCAACCGGGACACGGCCGCCGACCGGAAGCGATGGCCCTGTGGAGCAATCTCTACGTTCATCTGCCGCGGCAAGCGCTGCAAAGCGCCTGGGGCGGCGCCATTCTCGCCGAACATACCGAGGCGGTGACTTCGGTATGTCTGAGCCACGACGGCCGGCTCGCCCTGTCCGGCAGCCGCGATCGCATGTTGAAATTGTGGCAGCCGGACGAAGGCCGCTGCCTGCACACACTCGAAGGCGATATGGGCGGCGTTACGGCAGCCGTCTTGAGCGGCGATGGCCGATTCGCGCTGTCCAGCAGCACCGATGCCACACTGAAACTGTGGGATGTGCGAACGGGCGATTGTCTGCGCAGTTGCCGTGAAGATCTCGATGGGCTAACTTCAGTGGCCCTGAGCGCCGATGCCCGCCTGGCGGTTTCGGCCAGTGTCGATGGCACGGTCCATTTGTGGGATGTGTCGGCTGGTCGGTTGTTATGCGTCCTGCGCGGCCACACTGGCCCGGTGCATTCCGTCGCCCTCAGCGCCGATGGGCGCCTGGCCCTATCCGGCAGTGCTCTGTTCCTTATCCGCAACGACGGCGAACGGCTGTTCACAAGCGGACAATTGAACGCATGGGAGACGGCGACCGGCTATTGTCTGCCGCTTTTCGAGGACGAGCCGGAGGCCATTACTGCCGTGGCCCTCAGCGCCGATGGCCGCTTCGCCCTGGCCGGCTGCGGCCAAGCCGTCATTCAGCGTGACAATGGCCGCTTTGTACAATCGGGCGTAATCCATCTCTGGGACCTGGCCACGGCCCGGCGGCTGCGCACGTTCGAGGGACACTCCGGCGCTGTCACTTCCGTCTGCCTGAGTTTCGATGGCCGATACCTTCTCTCGGGCAGCACCGACGCCACGGTGAAATTATGGGAAATTGCTAGTGGACAATGTCTGCGCACCTTCGCCGGCCACGGCGACGCTGTCACCTCGGTTTCCCTCAGCGCCGATGGCCGTTTCGCCCTGTCCGGCAGTGCCGACCGTACCCTGCGGGTGTGGATCCTCGATTGGGAATTGGCCGACACCGAGCCGGCCGACTGGGACGAAGGCGCACGGCCCTATCTGGAGATGTTCTTGTCGCTGCATACTCCTTATGCGGAGCCGCCGCCGCGTAAACGCCGCCGCTCGCCCCTGGCTCGCTGGTTCTACTCGGCGCCAGCTGAAAAAGAAATCACTCAGTCGCTGAAGCGCCAGGGACCGCCCGTGTGGACGGAGAGCGATTTCCAAGCACTGATACGAACGCTCGGCTACGCCGGTTTCGGATGGCTGCGACCCGAAGGTGTGCGCCGGCAATTACTGGGGATGGCGCGCACCTGGAAAGGGCCTTCCTGATCGGGAAAATGAGCGTGCCCAATCACCGTTTTGCCATCCTCCTGGTAACTCGGCAGTTTCGCTATCCTTGTGATCTTTCCAAACCCAATGGTGGGCATTCTGGCTATTTGGATTGTAACGAGCGAGATGCAGGGGGGCAGCAAACGCGATGAAGCTGGGCTTGCTGCTGTTCTTTCCATGTCCGGTTTGGAACGCCCCTTGCAGAACCTCCTTGCATCCGCAGATGCGGTTGTAGCGGACAGGAGGCAAGAGGCGCATGGAATTCAACGCCACAGGGCTTGATTGGAGCAATTCGGGTAGCACCAATGAGGGAAAATATGGTAAGCTCAGCTTAGAAGGTCATGGAGGACCGTACATCCTTCGTCCACGATCGCTCTCTCCCAACTTGTACGGGTCCGTCCTGCCCGTGAGATTCTGTACAGGATGTTCGTCCTCCTCAAAGTTGCGGAGGTAACCGTGCCACGCATTTTTTGCTCTCGGAACAGGATCGCCCTTTCGATTTATCGCCTTGTTCTCCCTGCGGTTTGCATGAGGCAGCCTTTGGCTGCTTCGCTGGCTGCCGTTTGTTTGACGGTCCTGCCGGCACTGGCAGACGGCGAGCCGAAGGCAAGTCCTGCGCGCGTTTCCGCACCAAGTGGGGAAACGAAGAACGAGGGTATCCCGGGCGCTTTGGTGATCGTCGGCGGCGGCGGCTTCCCTGATGACATCCGCGATCGCTTTCTCCAGCTGGCTGGCGGCAAGAAGGGGCACCTGGTTGTCATTCCTACTGCCAGCGAGTTCGAAGTGCGAACGCAAAATTTTTTCAGCTTCAAATACTGGCAAACCCAGGGGTTGGCCTCCGTATCGCTGCTGCATACCTTCGATCCGAAAGAGGCCAATGATCCGTCGTTTGTCCAACCTTTGAAGAAGGCGACGGCAGCATGGCTAGATGGTGGCGATCAAATGCGGCTGGTCAAAGCCTATCACGGCACAGCCGTCGAGAAGGAATTGCGGCAGTTATTGGCGCGTGGCGGTGTCATTGGCGGTACCTCGGCCGGCGCTTCGGTCATGAGCGATGTCATGATTGCCGGCGGTGAACGGCAAGTGCGCGTCGGCGAGGGGTTCGGCCTGCTGCCTAACGTGGTCATCGATCAGCACTTCCGCAATCGCAAGCGGCAGAAACGGCTGCTTAGCGTGCTGGCCAGCCACCCACGTTGCCTGGGTCTGGGCATCGATGAGGCAACAGCGGTGGTGGTGAAAGGCCATACCTTCACCGTACTGGGCAGGGACCACGTCTCGGTGTGTCTGCCGCCAGCGGAAGGCGATGAAGGTTCTGTGAAATTGCTTAAGCCCGGCGAAGAGGGGGATCTGTTTAAACTCAGCGAAGACGTGATGGCACGTCTCAAAGCACCGTCCGAAAGCAAGTCGATGGCTGCCAAGACGGCAACTACGCCGTGAGGATAGAGGATAGGGGACTGAGGATAGAAAAAGACTCTTTTTCTATCCTCAGTCCCCTATCCTTAATGCCGACTGAATCTGTTTCTCAATATCCAGCCCTACTTCCGCGCTCCAGGCTGCTAGCAGACGTCGCGTCATCGCCCCGGGTTTGCCGTCGCCGATGGGTATGCCGTTAATCTTCGTGACCGGCATCAGACAGTAGGGCGTGCTGGTCAGGAAGGCCTCCTCGGCATTCATCGCGTGGTAAACTTGCAGATCGCGCTCCACGAACGGGATGCCCAGTTTGCCGGCCAGTTCCATGACCATCGCCCGGCTGATGCCCGGCAGTGTATTGACGGTAGTGGGCGAAACAATCGTGCCGCGCTCAACAATCAGAAAGTTGGCTGTGCTTGTCTCGGTGATGTTGCCGGCCAGATCGAGAAGCAGCGCCTGAGCCTCCGGATCGATCCAGCGCGCTTCCAGGTCGGCCAGGTAGAAGTGCATTCGACTGCGGTATTTCACTTTTGGATCGTAGCACTGCGGCGGAACGTGTCGAATCGAGGGCGTGATCAGATGCGCTCCCGTGAGCATCTTTTTCGCCCACAACTCGAACGGCAGAGGATAGGTGTGGACGCAGACCGTCGGCATCGTCCGTGCCGGCTTGCCCGCGTAGGCAGCATGCTCGCCGGCCGTGACGAAGAGAATGAGACCTAACTCGCTGGGGTCTTCGAGCAAGCGGGCGTTGTGTTCGATCACCTCCTGCGCGATGGTGGCCAGTTGCTCCTTCGAGAGTCCGATGTCCAGGCGCACGTAGCGTAGCGAGCGGAACAGCCGATCGAGGTGCTCGTCCAGCCGCCAAGGGCGTTGGTGGAAGGTGCGCGTTTGCTCTGTGACCGTGGCTCCTAACACGATGCCGGCATCGTAGATGGCAATGTGGGCCTGCGAGGCTGGCACCATTTGGTTGTTCAAAAAGACAAGAGGTTCGTTCATATAGATTGTTATGCTGGCCAGCACTGAGAGCCGCCGTCCACTCGGATTACCTGCCCGCTGATAAAGCGTCCTTCTTCCGAGGCGAGAAAGGCGACTACGGAAGCGACCTCGTGCGGCCGGCCGTAGCGGTCCAGCGTGCCCTCTTCGATCAGTTTTCCCCGGTCGATGTTGTGGATGACCAGAAAGCGATTGGTCACGGTTCCCCCCGGCGCGACGCAGTTGACCGGGATATTGTAGGGCCGCAGCTGCACGGCCAAACAGCGCGTGTACTCGTGTACCGCCGCTTTGGCCACGGCGTAGATAGCGCCGTCATCGCGGCCAAAGGTGCCGGCGATCGAGCCGATGGTGATGATCCGGCCGTGCTTCCGCGTCATCATGCCCGGCGCCACGGCACGGCAACAGAGAATGCAGGACAGCAGGTTGCGATCGAGGACGGCCCGGATGTCGGCCAGCGGGATGCCGATGCAATCATCGGGACTGGGCCGGCCACCGCGGCCGACGCCAGTGCCGCCCGCGCCGATGTCGCCGCCCGCGTTGGCCACCAGAATGTCGATGGGACCCAATCGTGCCTGCACAGCATCGGTCATGCGTGTCACTTCCGCCTCATCGGTGACATCGCCCCAGACCGGCATGACCTCGCCGCCGGCTTCGGCGGCAACGTCCCGTGCCACTTGCTCCATCGATTCGCCTTCGCCAAAAGAGCGCGGCGAATCGAAGCGTGTGCCGTGTATCGCTACCGCGGCGCCGAGCTGACAAAGTTTCGTGGCCATGACCCGGCCCAAGCCGCGCGACGAGCCAGTTACCCAGGCGACCTGTCCGGCTAATGGTTTGTCCTTCATTCTTTACCCTTTCGGTGTCGGTGTCTCAGAACCTCAGTATGAGAGCGCCGAGCGGGAAGGTCAACGGAAAAGCCCGCGACAAGAAGGGGACTACCATCGTGAAGCATACCGGGACATAGCTGCATGCCTGAGGACAACGGCCCAGCAGGCGTATGAGCGCGTGTTCGAGGCGGAAGCTGTCAGGGCATGAAATTCGCCTCTTGCTCGTATAGCGGATTGCTATGCAATTGTAAGAGAGGAGCCAACGTTTACGCGCCAGGAAAAAGTGGATGATTGCTTGGCCACCAAGGCACTTCAAAAGCAGCAAAAGCAACGGTCAGTGACAAAAGTTCTTCTCGACGTTGCCAAAGCCTTTTACCAACGGTGGAATTTCAAGGAGATACCCGGCCATCCGTATCCATTGTTTTTACGCACGGACGAGTTGGAAGCGATGATGCAAAAAAATGACTCATTCCTTGCCCAGAAGCAAATCGAGGCCCCGGTAGCCGCGATAACGCTCGTCGCGGGAGCGTACGGAACAACTCACAGCTGCTTCTCTGCCATCTCCAACGCTCGCAATAACCCGCGTGCTTTGTTCAACGTCTCTTCATATTCGTTGGCGGGGATGCTGTCGGCGACGATGCCGGCGCCGGCTTGCAAATATGCCGTTTGGCCTTTCAGCACCAGCGTCCGCAGGGCGATGCACGTATCCATGTTGCCGCTGAAATCGACGTAGCCGACCGCGCCGCCGTAAGGGCCGCGACGGTGCGGCTCCAGTTCGTCGATAATTTCCATCGCCCGCACTTTCGGGGCGCCTGAGAGCGTGCCGGCTGGCAGACACGCACGCAGGGCGTCGAAAGCAGTCTTGCCGGGCTGCAAGCGGCCCGTCACCGTGCTGCACAGGTGCATGACGTGGCTGTAGCGCTCTACGGTCAGTTCGTCGCTCAGTTGCACGGTGCCGTAGCGCGCGACGCGACCCACGTCGTTGCGGCCCAGATCGACGAGCATGATGTGTTCGGCGCGTTCCTTCGGATCGGCTTGCAGCTCGGCGGCGAGACGCTCGTCTTCCTCTTCGCTGCGGCCGCGCGGCCGGGTGCCAGCCAGGGGACGGATTGTCACCTTATCGCCCTCGACACGGACCATGATCTCCGGCGACGAGCCAACCAGGCACAGCGGCCCCGATTTCAGATAAAACAGGAACGGACTGGGATTAACGACGCGCAAGGTCCGGTATATGTCAAATGGCCGCGCCCGTGTTTCCGTCTGCAAACGCTGGCTGAGGACGACCTGGAAAATGTCGCCCGCGTAGATGAATTCCTTGCAGCGCTGGACGGCCGACTCGAAAGCCGAACGCTCGAAGTTGGAGCGATAAGGGATTTGTACGTCGCCGAGCGGCTGAATATCGGTCAATTGCAGATCGGCGACGCCCTGCTGCAGCCGTTCGACCAGGCGATCGACACGCTCGCACGCAGCATCATAACAGAGACGCAGGTTGGCCGGATCGACATGGGCATGAGCGACGGCGGCGATCGTCTTGTTGATGTGATCGAAGATGACCATGCGATCGTAAAAAGCGAAGCAGAGGTCCGGCAAACCGCGATCATCCGGCGGCGGGTTCGGCAAGCGCTCGACGTAGCGCACGGCATCGTAGGCGGCATAGCCGACGGCGCCGCCGCAGAAACGCGGCAGTCCCGGCAGCGCCGGCGCGCGATAGGCCGACAGCCGCTCTTCCAAAAGACGCAGCGGATCGGGATGTTCCAGCTCGATCGGCGAGCGGGATTGCGTCCGTACCCTGAGCGGGTCTCTCGGAGTCTTGATGCAACCCCTCTCGCCAGGCGGCGCTTCCTCAATGCGCACGCGATTGCCAAATGCCTGGAAGCACAGGAAGGGACCGGAGCCGACGAAGCTATAGCGCCCCACCCGTTCGCCGCCGACGACACTCTCGAACAGAAACGACCAGTCGCCTTCCTGGATCTTGCAGAAGGCGCTCACGGGTGTCAGGGTATCACCGATCAGCTGGCGATAGACCGGCACCAGCCCCGCCGCAGGAGTGGACGAACGGGTCAGCTCGACAAATTCCTCAAAAGTCGGACGATAACGCATTTCCGTGTTCCGTTTTTCCATGTTCGGTGTTCCGGGGTGTCCCTCTCGATTTTGGCGAGTGGGGTTGCGCCAGCCCTCAAGTAGGTTTTTTCCCGCCCTCCCCCACCAGGGGGGAGGGAAAAGCCTTCTGGCACATAAGCCCTCCGACACGCCAAAATCAAGAGGGACACCCGGTGTTCCGTTTTCGGTTTTCCGATTTTGGTGTTTCATGTTATGTTTTACTGAAAATGGAACACGGAACACGGTATGAATTGTCCAGCCTGCCATACGGAAAACGCCTCGGAAGCCTTCGCTTGTGTCAATTGTGGACACTCTTTGCGTGCTAACGAGGACCGTCCAGTTCGCCGTTCCGGATCACGCCGCCGCAATGGCGACGCGGCTGAAGCAGCGGTCGCAGACAGCAACAATGCGGAGGCTTGGCGAGCGTATCGCCTGGCACTGTGGTCGATCGTACCGGGCTTGGGGTTATTACTGGGTCCGGCGGCAATAGTGCTCGGCTATCAGGCCGTGCGCCATGTCGGCGACGATTTTTCCGCCAGCAACCGCGCCAAGGCCGCTATCGTCTTCGGCATCGGCTCCACTCTCACGCAATGGCTAGGAGGCGTACTAATCTACTTCAGCAGGTATTGACGAGCCGGATTGACAGTACCTATCGAGCGAGTTACCATCTTGCCCCGGTGGCGCGTTCCCCTGCGGAGCGTGGGAACAAGGAGAACTGGCCCGTTCGCCTAAGCAGGAAGGCAGGAATGGATCATTACCAACAAGTTCCCGGCTGGTTTGATTTCGCCGACATCTACGATCACATCCTCGCGCGGGCGCGTGAGGGGGCCGTCTTTGTCGAAGTCGGTGCGTATCTGGGCCGTTCCAGCCTTTACTTGGCCTCGCGCATTCAGAAGTCGGGCAAGAAGGTTCGCCTCTACGTTGTCGATTTATGGGACGGCTGGCTCTACGACGAGTGCGAGGAATATTCTCCCGCGGAGCATGGGAACGAGAGATCGGAAGATGTGTTTTGGCACTTTATCCGCAACGTTCGCCGTGCTGGTGTTGAGGATGTGATTTGCCCTTTGAAGATGCCGTCGGAGCAAGCGGCGAGCTTATTCGAGGATGGGACGCTCGATTTCGTGTTTCTCGATGCGGATCACTCGTATGAAGCGGTCCGCCGGGATTTAGAAGCGTGGTTTCCCAAAATCAAACGGCGCGGTGTCCTGGGTGGCCACGATTATCTCCATCCGGATTTCCCTGGCGTGCGTCGCGCGGCTGATGAGTTTTTCATGGAGCAAAGGTTGCCCGTGCAGGTACATGGCACGTCCTTTTTAGTGACCAAGCCTAGCCCGCGCTGGCTCAATGCCGCCACGCGCGCTTATCGCCGTCTCGTCTCTGCCGTTAGGGGGTTAGAGGGGGGGGTAAACATCCTAACCATCCAACCCCTTATCAAGTGTTGGCAGACTTATCGGCGCCAACAGGGGCTGCCGCAGAGGTGGGAGGGGCGGCGGTTTTGCCGCTGGAGTGGATGGCATCGTAGACTTCCTGGCGATGCACCGGGACTTCTTTGGGCGCCACGATGCCGAGGCGGACTTTATCGCCGCGGATCTCCACCACGGTCACCGTGATGTCGTTGTTGATGACGATACTTTCGTTTTTTTTCCTGGACAGTACTAGCATCGCCGCCTATCCTTTTCTAAAGTAAGCCGGGGCTGGGTTCGCTGGTTCCCGCCTGTTCCCAGCATCCCGATAGGGCACGCAGCTGGAGGGAGGAGTGTAGGACACGCCTGGTAAAGATCCGCTTCCCCTGCGGGAGCCAGGTGAAAATCTCGGCAGGCAACCTGTTCCTTTGTTCCGTGGAATGGTTACAACCCGTAACTGTTCCGAGACTTCATCACATTCCAATGTATCGGTGCGTGTTGGTCACGTCAAGGGGCTGTCAGCGCTTTTTTCCCATTTTTCGCGTGTTTGGCACGGCATCTAATCGAAGAGACTTGCCCTTGCCGGCGAGGAAGCAATGTCGTTATGGTACGGCCGGTAGGCTCGTCTCTTGCCAGCCCACAGCGCCAGCAAGAGTTGGTAAGGGGGTGGTTCGAGAGGAGGCATGGATGCCCGAAGCGGGAACGAGGAAAAGAGTCCTGTACGCCTTGATCGCGGTGCTGGCCTTGATGCAAGGCGGCTGCTTGTTGGCCTTGGCGGGCGTGGCCGGCGGTGCGGCCGCCACCGGCTATTTCTATTACAAAGGCCGGGTTTACCGCGACTTCCCTGCCTGTTTCACAGACGTACACAACGCCGTCCGCGCCGCTTTGCTCGATTTGAACTTTGTCATCTTCAATGAAGAAACCCATGACGGCAAAGCTACTTTCCTCACCAAAACAACCAACGGCAAGAAGGTGCGCATCTATCTTGACTGCTTGCACAGCCCCATCCCTGCCGAAGGTCTGCTCACGCGCGTATCGATCCGCGTGGCCTGTTTCGGCGATGAAGCTATCAGTGCCCGCATCTTCGATCAGGTTGCCTTTCGCTTGAGCCATCCCGGCCCAGCCGCTCCTGCCCCGCCGGGTCCGCCGTCGGTTGTAACCCCGCCGCCTATCCAGTCGACCGGCTTCCAAACTACCGAGCCAAAGCTCGCTCCGGCAAAGAAGAACTAACCCCAGAATCCCAGAGAACCCAGAGGAGAAAACACAACGCACAATGACACACCAAGGCCAAAAGTATAGGATCGATAAAAACCTCTCTCGCCTGGTGGAGGAGAGAAATGTCCGCTGGTCTATTTTTCTCTCCGTGTTTTCTTCTCTGGGTTCTCTGGCACTTTGTGGTTAGTTCTTCTGATGAACGTACTGGGACTCGACATCGGCGGCGCCAATCTCAAGGCAGCCCACAGCAGCGGCCCGGCGTTTAGCCTGCCCTTCGCTTTGTGGAAAACGCCGACTCTCTTGCCGGAGGCCCTGGGCCGTTTGCTCCAGCAGATGCCGCCGTTCGACGCCTTGGCCGTCACCATGACTGGCGAGCTGTGCGATTGCTTCGAGAGCAAACGGCAGGGCGTTTGTGCCATTCTCGATGCGGTGACGGCAAGCGTCGGCCAGATGCCGATCCACGTCTGGCGCAACGATGGATACTTTGTCGATGTTGCTGCGGCCTGCGCCGCGCCGCTGCCTGTAGCCTCTGCGAACTGGCTGGCTCTGGCTACCTTTGCCGGCCGCTATGCCCCGCAGGGACCGGCCTTGCTCATTGACGTCGGCTCGACAACCACCGACATCGTGCCATTGCGCGACGGCCGGCCCAGACCCAAGGGACGCACCGATCCGGAGCGGCTGCACTCGGCAGAGCTGACGTACAGCGGTGTTCGACGGACGCCGTTGTGCGCCCTGATGGGCGGCTTCGGCGCGGCGGAGTTGTTCGCCACAACACGGGATGTGTACTTGCTTCTCGATCAGCTTCCGGAAGATCCGGCGGACTGCAACACCGCAGATGGCCGGCCAGCGACGAAAGCCTGTGCCGAAGTGCGGATTGCGCGTATGCTCTGTGCCGACCTGGAAACCAGCACCGCCCAGGAGCGGCACCGTTTCGCTGTTCATGCCAGGGATAATCAGGCGATGCTTCTGGGCATCGCCATCAACCGGGTGGCGCGGTATTGCTTGCGTGCTTTACCTCAGACCATCGTGTTCGCTGGCGAAGGCGAGTTCCTTATCCAAGCCGCCCTCGAAGACCAAGAGACCATCCCGCCTTGCCGCGTTGTCTCCCTCCGCCGCGAGTTGGGTCCAGCCGTCTCGCGAGCGGCCTGCGCTTATGCCGTGGCGATTCTGGCCGCTGAAAAGGACTAACGCCATGCCTTCACCCATCGTCGTTATCAAGGTGGGCGGCAGCCTCTATGATCTGCCGGACCTGGCCTCTCGTCTGCGCCGCTGGCTTGCTCCTATTCTACCCTCTCCCCATTTGGGAGAGGACAAGGTGGGGGCTGCTCGCGTGGTTCTGATCCCCGGCGGCGGGCCTCTTGTGGAGGCGCTACGTCATCTGGATCGCCATCACGGACTCGGCGAAGAAACCTCGCACTGGCTGGCCCTGCGCGCTCTAAACATCAACGCCCATTTCCTCGCTGCCCTGCTGCCATCGGCGTGTGTGATCGGTGATCTCGGCGAACTGGGCCATGTCTGGGATAACCATCGATTGCCGATCCTCGATGTCTACAAATTTGCTCGTGACGACGAACAGCGTCCCGATCATCTGCCGCACTGCTGGACCGTCACCAGCGACGCTCTGGCCGCGCGCGTCGCCGTCGTGCTCCAAGCTCGTCATCTGATTTTGCTCAAATCCACGACGATCCCGCCTGGCATGGACTGGCACGAGGCAGGCCGACTGGGTCTGATCGATGCCCAGTTCGCTGAAGTACTGCACGACGCCCCGGCGGATTTGTATGTCCATGCTGTCAACTTGCGTAAACAAGAAGGCAATACCACGGTGAGCGAGAGTGTGTAAGCGCCCGAATAAGGAACTTTCGGGACGCTTACACGACCTGCGTGCCAGGATTAACTGTTGAGTCGCTGATCGATCGTCATGAAGAGTGTGTCCCCGCTGGGGGTTTGCGTGGCACTGGCGATCTTGTTCACTTGATTCAAGGCGCTTTGGGCCTGGCTGGCCAGGCTACCACTGCCGGAGCCGCCAGGGAACAAGCTGCCCAGGCCGCCATTGACCTGGAGATAGGCAAACAGCGCGAGAGTTTGATCGCTGGAATCGCCATCCGAGGCAACGGCGAAAACAGCTTGTTGAAAACCTTGCAACTCCGCTTGGACCTGAGAATTGAGAAAGCGAACCGCCTGGATTTCGCCCCCAAGTTTGACGAAATCCGTATAGAGAGGTTGAAGGGTGGTTCCTGAAACTCCGTTCACAATTAAAGCGTGATCGTCCTTCCCGAATTGGACGAACGTGTTGCTTGCCGCGTTTGCCTGGGCTTGCATTGCCTGGACACCTTGCTGGATAGTTTGCACATCCATGAACAGGGCGATCCCGGCTGTGCTCGGCAGATCGCGGGTTTCCAGAGATTCCAGCTGCGGCTTAAATGTGGGCCGTGAAGAAAGTTCGCATGGCATGGTTGAGACTCCTCAAAAAATGGGCGGTGGCGCCGAGACATGATGCCTGGGCGCGCACCATCTCTCCAGCTTGCCGACGGAGCCTCAGCGAAGCTCAACGACGCCAGCAAGCGTTCCCAAACAAGCGATACCGTAGAGAGATCGAAGGCGGCGCCCGGCCTCATTGCCGAGCAGGGTGAAGGGTCTCCGCTCTGCTGGGCGAGCACGAGAAATCTGGGCGTCCTCAATTCCCTCTTACCTCCCTATGCACGTTTTTTCCCAAAAGCGGACGCGCTTTTGGGAAAATTTTCCTCCCATTTTTCCCAGCTTACTGTCAGCGATCTGGTATGCCCGGAGTGCCGGATGTTGCCAATTTGCCGGGAGGGAGGCTGCGGCCATTTCTTGACCAACGCCCCCCGTTTATCGGCCTTTACAACATCTCCGTGGAAGCGCTGTCCTGGGCAAGGCGACATGTCCCTTTTTGCTCCCCAGACTCATTTTATTCTCGCTTTCTGTTTGCCTTCGCCGAAGATGCTCGTTATGCTGCATGGATCGATGCCGTCCGGTTTTCAGAGGTTCGGGGAGAAGCGCCGTGTCGTCGGAATCGAAGCGTTCGCGCCTGGGGACGGAGGTTGAGAAATGGATTGTGGATGCGCGGCAGGGCGACCGCGAGGCGCTGGGTCGACTGCTGGAGATGTGCCGGCATTATCTGCTCGCGGTGGCCAACAAGGAACTGACACCGGCGCTGTGGGCCAAGGTGGCTCCCTCCGACATTGTGCAGGATACATTGCTGGAGGCAGGACGCGATTTCCGTGCTTTCCACGGCGGCAACGAGGAGGAACTGTTGGCCTGGTTGCGCGGCATCTTGCGCCACAACGTGGCCAACGTCCGCCGCCATTTCGAGACCGGAAAACGTGAAGTGGTCCGCGAGGTGTCTCTGGAGGAAAGCACAGCCCTTTCCTTCGAGACCCCCAGCCGGGAGGCGCAAGCCCGCGAACAGGACGAACAGCTCGCCCAGGCCATCGAGCAGCTGCCGGAGCATTATCGCCAAGTGCTTCTTTGGCACACGACCGAACACTTGACATTCACACAGATTGCTGACAAGCTGGGTAGCACAACAGACGCCGTTCGCAAGCTATGGGGACGGGCTGTCGAGGAACTCGCTAAACTTTTGGACTCGCCCCATGAATCCGCCTGATGTCGTCCATGGCGACAACGAACCATTCACGCTTCTGCTGGCTCGCTATAGCGAAGCGTTGAGTGCCGGCGGTGACGTCGACCCAGCGGCCGACCCCGCGCTCTCCCCCGAACTGCGGCAGCGCTTGCAACGCGCATTGAGTTGTCTACGCCGTCTGCAGCAATTTTCGCCTCCGACTGCGGATGCCGTCACCAAGATCGTGGAGCAAGTCGCCACGCGGCACGACGACCTCGTCTGCAGGCAGATGGGGCGTTTCCATATCGTGCGCCTGCTCGGCCGCGGCGGCGGCGGCATCGTCTTTCTGGCTTACGATCCCGACCTGCGCCGCGAAGTAGCCTTGAAGGTGCCGCATCTGGCGGCATTGTTAGCGCCGGACCTGCAGCGGCGTTTTCTGCGTGAGGCGCGAGCAGCCGCCCAACTGGATCATCCCAATCTGGTCCCTCTCTATGAAGTGGGCGAAGCCAACGGTGTCTGTTTTTTCGTCTCCGCGTATTGCCGCGGCGGCAGCTTGGCCGGGTGGTTGGCGGCGCAGACCATGCCGGTCCCGGTTCGCCAAACTGCGGAGCTGTTGGCTATGCTGGCCGACGCTGTGCAGTACGTTCACGAGCATGGCATCTACCACCGCGATATCAAACCGGGCAACATTCTCCTC
>Ga0209061_1000943_pt1 | contig 56261 bp, 45 predicted proteins | sample Coa_R1_10_FD_187157 | JGI IMG/M metagenome (GOLD analysis project Ga0209061, IMG submission 187157) | Surface soil microbial communities from Centralia Pennsylvania, which are recovering from an underground coalmine fire - Coalmine... | ecosystem: Environmental > Terrestrial > Soil >... | reverse complement strand
CCTGCCGCCACCGTCGAGGTGGAGGAGCGCGAGCTTCTGAAGACGATGCGCTGGTGGGACGGATTCGTCGTCTGCCTTGCCAATCCGGGGTTCCTGATCGCCGCGCTTGGCGGCTCCGTGGGGGCGCTTGGGACGGCGGGCGCTACCGTCCTGTGGACCGCTTCCGTCCTTCTTGGCTTCTTCCAGAACCTCGTCTACTCGGAGCTTTCGTTGATGTTCCCGACGAAGGCGGGCGGGATCTCGCTGTTCGCCCACGAGGCCTGGCGGAAGCACTTCTCCCTGATCGGGCCGATCGCAACCTTCGGCTACTGGTTTGCGTGGTCGAGCGTGCTCGCGGTCAACGGCCTCGTCGTCGGCACCCTGGTGCAGGCGAAGTGGTTCTCGCACACGACGTTCTCGATCGCCGGCGGCCACTTCCTGTTCAACCTCGCGATCTTCATCGGGATCGGGATCATCCTCGCGGTCTGGCTCTTCAACGTGCTGGGCATGCGAATTGGTCTGTGGGTGGGCTATCTGACGGGCGCGCTGCTGATGGTCCCGCTGCTGGTGCTGATGTTCGGCGGCTACGTCGCGGGCGACTTCCACAGCGCCGCGATGACCTTCAACTTCCCCGCCAACGGCGGCGATGCGGCCCTGCTTGCGCTGACCTGGATGTACTTCATGGGGTGGTCCTCGTACGGCTTCGAGGCCGTTGCGACGTTCGCGCCGGAGTACCACGAGCCCAAGCATGACCTTCCCACCGGACTGAAGACGGCGGCGCTGTTCTCGGTGCTCGTCTACGCGCTGCTGCCCCTCGGCACCGGCGGCGTGCTCGGCACCAAGGCGATCGCCGGCGACCCCACCGCGATCGCCTTCTACGTCAGCGGCTTTGACAGGATCGTCGGCAGCGTCGCTGCCGACTTCATGATCGCCTTCCTGGTCGCGGGGCTGATCCTGTCGATGAACAGCGCGACGATGGATGGCTCGCGGGCGCTGTTCGGCGTCTCGCGGGACGGGATGACGATCAAGCAGCTCGGGGTTCTCAGCAAGCGCCATGTGCCGGGCCGGGCGATGACCCTCGACATGGTCCTCAACATCTGGCTGCTCACCTTCTTCCACGGCGCGCTGCCGATCATCGCCGCAGGCAATCTCGGCTACTTCCTCGCGCACATCTTCGCCCAGTCGGGCTTCTTCCTCCTGCGCAGGGACCGGAGCGCCTGGCCGCGCCCGTACCGGTTGCGGCCCTGGCTCGTGCCGCTTGCCGGCTTCGTGCTCAGCACGAACATCGCCTTTCTGATCATCGGCGGCTGGGTCGAGGCCAACCGCTACGGCTATGGCCTCTCGAAGACGCTGATCGGCCTCGCCGTGCTGTGCATCAGCCTGCTTGCGTATGTCTTCCGACGGGTCGTCCAGGATCGCGCGGCGATCCGCCTGCGCGAGCCAACTCCGAGCGTCCCCGACGCGGAGGCTGCCAAGGCGTTTGAGGCGATGGGCGTGATCTCGCCGGTCGCGCAGGCGCCCGGCGTCGCTCCGGCAAGCGCCTGAGCGCCACTCGGGCATGCCTCGGAGCAGGCGGACGAGGCGGGAGGTCAGGAGGCGCGAGCGCCGAAGCTCCCGTGAGCCGCTCGGCCACGAGGCGCCCGGCGCTGCGCTGCGCGGACCGCCGCTCTCAATCACCTGCGCGTGCGGCCAGAAGGCAAAGCTCCGCTACGGGGCGGTCTGGAGCTGTGAGCGGTGCGGACTGACGTGGGATACCGGTCGCATCCCCCGCGGGGAGTACGAGCGGATCCGCCGCCTGCAGCTGCGCTTCAGGCTGCTGCCCGTTGCGCTCGGGCTGGGCGTGGTCGCCGCAGCGGCGTTCTTCACCCTGAGCGGCAACGCCGGCGCGATCTTCTTGCTCTTGCCGATCGCGCTGCTCGCTTGGTTTACGTTCCTGCGCGGTCCCTACCGGCGGCGCTACAGGGCCATGATCGCCCGGCGGCAGAGCTGGACGCTGCGCCCAGAGGGCTTGTCAAAGTCCCCTGAGGCGCCGAAGCCGCGTTGATCAGGGCGAGGTTGCCGCTGCGCGCGGCGAGATGCGCGTGCCCGACCGGCCGGGCGCCGCAGCTGCGATCTTCACTGCGCGCGCTGTGAGCCCGCGGTCGGCGACGCAAGCGCACCGAGCGCCTGCTCCAGGGTGAGGCGGCGGTAGCTCTCGACCGGCCGCCCCCGCTCGCGCAGGGCGCTCCGGGCAGCGGACAGGCTCGCGCGCTCCTCCGGCGAAACCTCGCCGGCGCGCTCCGCCACTGCCTGTGCGTAGCGATCGGCGGCGTCGAGCTCGGCGAGCAGTCGCTCCGGGTCAAGCGCCGCCGCGACGTAGCGCTCGGTGACCTCGTTGCCGGCGATACGGACGTCAGCGTTAGGGACGCGGCCGTCAGGCGCGTAGGCAAAGGCCGAGACGATGCGGCTGCGGGCGCTCGCCAGGGTCTCGCGCAGAAACGGCTCAAATCCTCCGGTCGCAGTCGAGGTCGAGCTTCCGGTGGCCTTGGCCGGGGGGCGCTCCTCGACGATGAGGCGGGTGATGGCGCGGTCATTGATCGCCTCGAGCAGCGACTCCGGGTCGTCGGCGACCACGAGCTCCTTGTGCGAGGGCCAGATGTCGAGCATCGAATGGTCGCCATGGCGGGCGCCGACGTGAAAGAGGAAGTAGTCGGGATAGATGAAGAAGTCATTGCCCCGCGCGCGCTGGAGCTCATAAAAGGCGGTGACCGCTGCGAGGATCAGCAAGCTCGCGCCGAGCGCCCCAAACGGTCGACGCACGACTACGCCGAGGCGGTCGCCCTCGGCGAAGCCCGGCAGCAGCTGCTCGATGCGCGCGGGCGCGCCCTCGATCTCGACCGCGAACGAACTCTCTCTTAGCTCCTCGGAGGTGTGCATGTCGCTCTCAGCGGCGGTCGAAGCTCACCCGGTAGGCCAGGCTGATCCGCTCGAGCGCTCGTAGCGCGGCAGGCCGTCTTCGGGCAGCTCGTAGTAGTCGCCGGCGCCGTCAACGTACACGTGGGCCACCGTGCGAAGGGAGGTTGGCCGATCGAGCGTGCCCGCTGCGATCGCGATCGTCGCCTCGCCGGGGGCATCCCAGAAGAGGCTCGAGCCACAGTGCGTGCAGAAGCCGCGCCGCGCGCGCGCATCGCTGCGCGGACTCTCGATCCAGCGAAGCGTCTCGGCGCCGCTCAGCGCCAGCGCGTCGCGGTCTGCGGCCGTGTAGGCGCAGGCGTGGCCGTGCCAGCGCCGACACTCCTCGCAGTGACATACGACCGCTTGGCGCAGCGGTCCGTGCACCTCGTAGCGCACCGCGCCGCACAGGCACCCTCCCCGCGCGCGCGGCGGCTTGCGCTCGGCGACCTCGCTCATCGCCCGTGGAGGGTTCGTTGACGCGCAAGCGCGCGCGACGGAGCCACAGCCGTCGGGCCGCTGGTGAGGAGCACATCTCTCGTTGAGGCGCTCATCGGCTGCTCCGCTACCAACGGTACCAGCGACACGCCGGGCGGCCGGCTGCGACGATGAACCCAGTCGCCCATGCCGCGAGCATGGCGAAGCCGATGATGAACAGCGCTGTCACGTTCCAGTTCTCCGCGAGCGTGAGCACGGTGGCGGTGAGCGCGAGGTAGGCGATCATCGGGGCGAGGTTCGCCCACCGCTGGATCGGGCCGAGCGGGTCCTCGGGATCGGCGAGCGCAACCGGATCGCCAGGGTGACCGGTCGCTGTGGCGCGGCCGGCCTGTGGCGCCGCGAGCGTCGCCGGCGAGAGGGCGCCGATCAGCGCCTCGTCGCTGCTGCCGGCCGGCGCGGTGACGCGCCTGCGGCGCGCATCGTCCCAGCGGCGCCAGTAGTAGATCGCGACCCCCAGCAGGGTGACTCCCCAGCCAGTGGCGACGGCCTTCCAGCCCCACGAGGGCGAGCCGACGAACAGCAGGATGAAGTTCAGGCAGGCCAGCAGGATGCCGATGCGGATCATCAGGGTTGGAGCCCGGTATGGCCGCCTGGCGCGAGCCGCGTCGCGACGCAGCAGAAAGCCGGCCGTGAGATCGAGCGTGTTGAACGACATGTAGCCGATGGTCGACGCCGCGAGGATGTAGACCGGGTTGCCGAGCGCCATCAGCAGCAAATTCACGCCCAGGTCGAACCCCATCGCTCGCAGCGGCACGCCGCGCTCACTGGTGCGCTGCATGAAGCGGAACGTCCAGCCGTCCTTGGAGGCCTGATACAGGGTGCGGGAGGAGCCGAGGATCGAGGTGTTGATGCTCAACAGCAGCGCAACCAGCAGCATCACGATCAGCAGTTGGCCGGCGGCGCCGAAGACCGCGCGCGAAAGCGGCACGAGGGCGGTGGAGGGGTCGGCCTGGATCGTCTTACCGCCGACCACCGCGTACAACACGAACGGTCCCAGCCCGTAGAAGAACAGGCACAGGCCGCCGGCCGAGAAGATCGCCCGTGGCGTGTCGCGCTGCGGCCGCTGGAACTCCGCGGTGTAGACGACGGCGGTCTCGAACGCATACGCGCTCCAGGCTGCCACGAACAGCCCGGCCGCGACGAGCTTGAAAACGTCCCAGCCGTGCGCGCCGGGCACGGCCAGCGGAGTGAGGTAGGAGAGGTGCAACTTGCCTTCGAACAGCGGCACAACGATCATCAGCCCGAGCGGCACGAGCGAGCAGATGCCAAGCACGAACTGGATCGCGGCGCTCTCCTTGATGCCGAAATGGTTGATCCAAAAGACGGCGCTGATGATCGCCGCCCCCAGCACGAACGCCAGCGTGATGTGAAACGGCCCCCAGTGAAGATCCCAGCTTGACGGCAGCCATTGCGCGACGATGTAGTCGCCCATCAAAAGGCCGCCGATCGAGATCACCGGTGACCAGGCAAACCAGTAACCCCAGATGTTCAACGGCGCGATCGGCCGAAAGTAGCGCTTCCACGCCTGCGCGCCGAACACCGGTGGTCCGCCGGACTTCTCGGGGAACATCCCCGCCATCTCGGCGTACACGAACGCCATCGCAATCCCGATCAGCACCGAGGCGGGCCAGATCAGGATCGACACGGGGCCGGTCAGGGTGGCGATGTAGCCGACGGAGAAGACCAGCAGCGCGGGGACGCCCGAGGCGATCCAGAACGCGCTCGTCCAGCTGATCGCGCGAACCAGTCCTGGCTTTGCCTGGACGGTGGGCTCCGTGGTCGCTTCGAGCGCGCGACCACTCACATCGTCAGCCAAAGACAACTCTCTCTCCTCTCTTCAGTTGTGATCGTGGCCGATAGGGCGGTGCCAGCCGCCGCGGCCGCCCCTTCAGCTATGCCGGCGGCGCCGGCGCAGTGGCTCTGTGTCTGGACCTCAGTGCTGTGGCGGCTCCCACCCCTCGAGCACCGAGGGCCGATAGTCCGTCCCGACGATGCGCGAGCCCTCGACCCAGGGGCCAAGCTCCGGCTGTGGGAACTTGCAGTGGCGCTCCTTGAGCGCGATCCCGTAGGAGTTGCCCGACTGCAGATGCTTGATCAGCACCTTGCGGGCGATCTCATCCTCGCGCCCGGGCGGAATCGGGAAGTAGATCTTCACAAATGAGTTCGAATAGCGGTCGAAGACCGCCGGTACGCCGTCCTCCTCGAGCAGGTGAACGTCCTCCAGCCAGTTGATGTCCTTGCCCGGCGTGGCGGCAAGCAAATCGACGTCCTCAACCTGGGCGATGTCCTCCTGGTAGGGGAAGCGCCTTCCGGAGAGGTACTCGGCGTCGAGGGTGACGACCTTCTGCGGCTCGGCGGGCATGCGCCGTGACTCGCTCATCGCTCCCCCTCCACGACCCGCTCGGCTTCGGGCTCGAGGTAGTCGATCGGGTTCTCGATGTGGCGCTCGAGCAGCCGCTTGATCTCGGCGAGCGCGCGCTCCTCACTGACACCCGGGATGTAGTCGGTGCCAGCCAGCGGCACGCGCGCCATCGCCGCGGCCTCGACTGTCAGCGCGCACAGATCCTCCGGCTCGAGGCTGTGCACGCTCGTCTTGCCGCATGCGCGCGCCAGCATCTGACACTCGAGCGTCATCGCGTGCAGGTGGTTGTAGACGCGCTGCGCCGCCTCATCTACGACCAGCCGCTTGCGCAGCTCGGGATCCTGGGTGGCCACGCCGACCGGGCAGCGCCCGGTGTGGCAGTGATAGCAGTACCCGGCAGGGACGCCGACCGTTCCCTCGTAATCGGTCACCCCGGGGATCTCCTTGTTGCAGTTGAGCGCCATCAGCGCCGAGTGCCCGATCGCCACCGCCTTTGCGCCCAAGGCCAGGCACTTTGCGACGTCGGCGCCGTTGCGGATCCCGCCCGCGACCACCAGGTCGATCTCGTCCGCCAGGCCGACGTCCTCAAGCGCGCGGCGGGCTTCGGGGATCGCTGCCATCAGCGGGATCCCGGTCTCCTCGGTGGCGATATGCGGCCCGGCTCCGGTCGAGCCCTCGGTGCCGTCCAGGTAGATGATGTCCGGTCCGCACTTGGCCGCCATCCGCACGTCGTCGTAGACGCGGGCGGCACCGAGCTTCAGCTGGATCGGGATCTCGTAGTTGGTCGCCTCGCGGACCTCCTGGATCTTCAAGGAGAGGTCATCGGGGCCGAGCCAGTCGGGATGGCGCGCGGGCGAGCGTTGGTCGATCCCGACCGGCAGCGAGCGCATTTCCGCGACCTGCTCGGTGACCTTCTGACCCATCAGGTGGCCGCCGAGGCCCACCTTGCAGCCTTGGCCGATGAAGAACTCGCAGCCGTCGGCCAGCATCAGGTGGTGGGGGTTGAAGCCGTAGCGGCTCTGGATGACCTGGTAGTACCACTTGGTCGAGAGGTCGCGCTCGGGCGGGATCATCCCGCCCTCACCTGAGCAGGTGGCGGTGCCCGCCATCGAAGCGCCCTTCGCAAGCGCCATCTTCGCCTCCAGCGAGAGCGCGCCGAAGCTCATGCCGGTGATGTAGATCGGGATGTCAAGCTCAAGCGGGCGCTTGGCAAAGCGTGCTCCGAGCACCGTCTTGGTCTCGCACTTCTCGCGGTAGCCCTCGATCACGAAGCGGGTGAGCGTCCCCGGCAGGAACATCAGCTCATCCCAGTGGGGGATCTTCTTGAAGATCGAGAATCCCCGCATGCGGTAGCGCCCGAGCTCGGCCTTGACATGGATGTCATTGATCACCTCGGGGGTGAAGATTCGGCTGTGGCCGAGCCGGTTGCGGGCAAGGGGAGAGGTCTCGTCAGCCACTGTCAACCTCCTAGAGCACGAGCTTTCGCTCGGAGGGCTCGAGCGTGTCGTAGTTGTAGAGCTTCTTGCCGCACACGAACTTCTGGAACTGCGGCGGCGCGCCGAGTCCGTAGATCGAGAACTTGCGCTCAATCAGCTCGCTGTCGGCATCGGTCCACTCGCCGGGCACGCAGTCGATCCCAAGCGAGGCGACCTTGCCGGCGACATAGATCTCACCGTCGTACATCGAGTCGCCCAGCCCCGGGCCGACGTCGCCGCAGATGATTTGGCGCCCGCGCTGCATCATGAAGCCCGTCATCGAACCCGCGTCGCCGAGCACGATGATCGTGCCGCCCTTCTGGTCGATGCCGGTGCGCGCGCCGACCTTACCCTTGACCACAAGGTCGCCGCCGCGCAGGGCTGCGCCTGTCAGCGAGCCGGCGTTGCCCTCCACGACAACCACGCCGCTCATCATGTTCTCTGCCGCCGACCAGCCGACGCGGCCGTTGATCTGCACCTCGGGGCCATCGATCATGCCGCAGGCGAAGTAGCCAAGGCTGCCGTCGAAGGTGATCCGGCAGCGAGTCAGGATCCCAACCCCAAGCGAGTGTCGGGCGCTCGGGTTGAGCACCGTCACCTCCTTGACCCCCTGCTCGTAGAGCAACCAGCGCAGCTCGAGGTTGATCTGCCGGGTGCTCAGCTCGCGCGCGTCGAAGCGCGCTCGGCCGTCGTCGATCTCTGAGATGCGCGGGACGGTCTCATCGAGCTCTACCAGCCCGCGCGGGTCAAAGCGCTCCCGGCGCCCGGTCGTCGGCGCTAGCGTGTCCATACCATCACCTGCTTCTCGTAGGGGTCGTACGTTTCGATCTCGTGGTCGATCACCGCCCGGATCGCAATCTCCTCGGAGGCGAGCGCAACCATCTCCTCGCCCTCGTAGAGAACCAGTGGCTTGGCCGCGAGCTCGTCCTTGGCCATCCCGAGCGCATCCTCGGTCACGCAGATGTAGGTGAAGACGCCGTCGAGGTCATCCAGCGATCGACGCATCGCCTCCTCGAGCGAGAGACCATCTTGCATCTGCTGGGCAAGGTAGACCGCGATCACCTCGGAGTCACAGGTCGAGGCAAAGCGGTGGCCACGGCGCTCCAGCCGCCGGCGCCAGAGGTGGTAGTTGGTTAGCTGGCCGTTGTGCACGACCGCGACATCCGAGAAGGGGTAGGCCCAGTACGGGTGAGCGTTTGAGATGTCGACGTCCGACTCGGTCGCCATTCGCACGTGGCCGATGCCGTGGCTGCCGCGATAGCCCTCAAGCCCGTACATCCGCGCCACCGTCCGCGCGTCGCCGAGGTCCTTGATGATCTCAAGCGCGTGGCCCGCGGAGAGCACCTCGACGCCGTGGACCGACTCGGCAAGGTCGGTCAGGCGCTTGAGGTTGTCCTCGTGCGAGAGCGTGACCGCAAGCAGGAAGTCGTTCACCTCCTCGGTGGCTGCGATCTCAGCGCCGCCGGCGCGCAGGCGCGCGAGCACCTCCCGGCGACGACGGCTGATCGCGTCGGCCAGCTCCAGATCGCCGTCGATCGGACCCTCCGCGAGCTTGATGCGCATCGTCAGCTCCTGTCGCGGCGTGTGGTAAAGCGCAAAGCCGGTCGAGTCCGGCCCGCGGTGGCGCATCGACTGCAGCATCCGCGTCATATCGCGCCCGAGCGGCTGCTGGCCGTCGCCGCGCCTGTAGATCACCCCTGCGATTCCGCACATCTGCTCATCAACCTGCCTTCGGCCTCGTGGACGGATGGGTGCCTGCGGCCAAAGGGGCCGCTGCGCCACGCAAGGGGGCTGGGCGCAAAGGGCCTGCCGCTCCCCGGGGGCGGGTTGCGCCCGCAGGGCCCGGGCGGTTGCTCATGGCAGCACCTCCAGGTACTCCGCGCGCTCCCAATCGGTGACGGCCGCCAGGTAGCGCTCCCACTCGTCGCGCTTGTAGTGATGGAAGACGCGGTACAGGCGGCCCGGCAGAGCGCTGCGCACGACCTCATCGCGCTCGAGCGCCTCAAGCGCCTGCCCCAGGCTGTCGGGCACCTTCTCGATGTCGGCGCCGGCCTGCAGCAGCTCGTAGGTGTTGCCCTGCTGCGGTGGGCCGGGGTCGAGCCGTCGCCGCACCCCGTCGAGCCCCGCGCGCAGCAGCGTGGCGATCGTCAGGTAGGGGTTGCAGGAGGAGTCCACGCCGCGGTACTCAAAGCGCCCGCCGGCTGCTACGCGCACGGTCGTCGTGCGGTTCTGCCAACCCCAGTTCTTGTAGATCGGCGCCCAGAAGCCGGTGTCCCACATGCGGCAGTAGGAGTTGACAGTGGGGTTGCCGATGCACATCAGCGCGGGGAAGTGAGCGAGCATCCCGCCAAGGAAATGGCGGGCGAGCTCCGACAGCTGCGCCGGCCCGTCCGGGTCGTGGAAGACGTTGTTCCCCTCCTCGTCGACCAGCGTGAAGTGGTGGTGGTGGCCATTGGCCGAGACGCCGGTGAAGGGCTTTGGCATAAAGCACGGCAAAAGGCCGTGCTTGCGCCCGACAGCCGCGCAGATCTGACGGTAGGTGGTGAGGTTGTCGGCGGTGCGCAGCGGCCGATCGAAGCGGAAGTTGAGCTCAAGCTGCCCGGGCGCATCCTCATGGTCGCCATAGCTCATGTCGAGCCCGAGCTGCTGGCCGTATTCGACGACATCGAGCAGGACCGGCCGCAGCTCCTCGAACTGGTGGATGTGGTAGCAGTAGGGCTTGGTCATGCCCTCCGGCTCAGCACCGTCGAGCGGGCGCTTGAGCCACATCATCTCGGGCTCGATCCCGATCATGAACTGATAGCCGAGCTCCTGCTCGAACTCGTGCGCGATGCGCTTGAGGTTCTGACGGCAGTCGGCGTCGAGCAGCTCACCGGTCTCGGTGTCGTAGCAGTCACAGTAGACGCGCGCGACGCGTCGGTCCCACGGCAGTACGGCGAAGGTGTCGAGGTCGGCCATCGCGGCCAGCTCGGACTCCTCGGGTCCGAAGCCGATGTAGTTGCCGTGGCGGTCAGTGAACAGGTTCGCGGTCGCGCCGTAGACGAGCTGATAGCCCCGCTCGGCGACCTGGGGGAAGAACGAGGAGACCACGCCCTTGCCCATCACCCGTCCGGTCACCGACACCTGCTGGAAGAACACGTAGCGGATGCCCTCGGCCTCGATCCGCCTTGTCAGCTGCTCGATTTGCTCCGCCCGGCCCGGCGCGTTGCGGGCCTCCTCTAGCGTTGGCGGCGGCGGCGCGATGCGGGGGCTTGCGAGCACGTCCGCGACCGTGCCGCCGAACAGCGTCGCCGGTGGGCGCTCGTCGGTGCGCGGTCCTTGGGTAATCGCCATCTCCACTCCCTTTCTCTGCTCTACGCCGGCGGGGCCGGCCGCGCGCTGAACAAATTGGTACAGAGCTTTATACCAGCTGGGCAAGCGGCTTGCAGCCCGCCCTTGACCAGGGATGATCGCAGCGGTAGGATCGTGCCAGTTACGCAATGGTATTGCCGTAGACGCAATAGGAGATGAGCAGATGGCCGACCGGCTACCCCCTTCTGTGCCCGTCCTTGTGATTGGAGCGGGCGTGCATGGACTGTCCACCGCCTGGCATCTGGCCCAACGCGGGACTGAGGTGCTCGTGCTCGACAAGTCGGGCATCGCAGCGGGGGCGTCCGGGATCGCCTGCGGTGTGGTCCGCAACAACTACTTCCAGCCGGCGATGTCGGAGCTGATGGCCGCCTGCGTGCAACTGTGGGAGTCGGACCCAGACGCGTTCCACTACCACGGCTCGGGCTACATCGCGCTCGGGCCACCGGCACAGGAGAGCGACCTGATCGAGGTGCACGAGCGCCACCAGCGGATCGGCTACCCCTCGGAGCTCGTGCTCGGCGAGCGCGAGGTCGCCGCGCATATGCGCACGCTGTTCTCGGATTGGCGCGCCCCGGGGCTGACCGTGTGCCTGCACGAACACGCCGGCGGCTTCGCCTTCAACCGCGAGTCGATGCTCGGTCTCGCCGGCAAGGCGCGCGCCGCCGGCGCGCAGATCATCTGCGGGGTCGAGGTGACGGGGTTCGAGCCGGGCGGACAGGGTCCGGTCGAGCGCGTGCTGACGAGCCAGGGGCCCGTGCAGGTGGAGCAGGTCGTGGTCGCGGTCGGGCCTTGGATCCCGCGGCTGTGGGCGCTGCTCGAGCTGCCCGAGCGCATCGACGTGCGCCAGCCTAACGGCAGCGTCCGCAAGGGGGTGCCGATGTGGACCTACTGGTATCTGCAGGAGGGCGAGATCGAGTTCGACCCCCGCCGGTTGCGCACCGAGGACGGGCGCGAGGCGCCGGTGCTGCACGTCGACTCGCACGAGCCGCTGCTAAGCGACGAGGGCGAGCTCTTGACCGCGGAGCCATGGGGAATCTACTTCAAGCCCGACCGTGAGACCGTGCAGGGAGGGGCGCAGCCGCTGCCGGTGGGCGAGCGCTTCGAGCTCGACCCCTATCCGACCGGAAGCGTCGAGCCCTCCTTCCCGGACCGCTGGTGCGCGGCGCTCTCACATTGCATGCGGCGCTTCGAGGGCTGCCGGGCGGCGTATCGGCAGACGCGCTCGGGCGGGGCCGGCGCCTTCAGCGCCGACAACTTCCCTGTGTTCGACTACATGCGCGAGAACGTCTACGTGGCCGCTGACTCCAATCACGGCTACAAGATGATCGCGGTGGGCGCCGAGATCGCGCGGGTGCTGACAGGGGAGCACTCGAGCCTGCTGCACCCGTTCCGGTTCGACCGCTTCGCCTCAGGCGATCTGCACCCGGTCTCACACAGCCCGTACCCCTGGAGCTGATCGGCGCCCGGCGCGCGCTCAGCGCCGACGACGGCCGCGCGCCGCGCGGCGCAGGCCCACGACCGGCGCGGGCCTCGCGTTCTCAAGCGAGCGCGCCACCACCACGTCGAGCGCCCCCGGCGCAAACAAGTCGCGCGAGTAGGCTACGCGATCCCCCCGTCCCGCAAAGATCAGCTCCTCGAGCTCCAGCACCGCGGTCGTTCGCCGCACGCCGAGCCGGCGAGCGATCCGGTCCCGCGGGCCGAGCAGGCGTGGGATCACGCGCGTCTGCGCGTAGGTCACCGGCAAACCCTGCGAGAGCAGCACGTCGAGCACCATCTTGCCGGCGTGCAGCTGAGCCGCCAGCTCCTCATCCTCGGGCAGCTCGACCGCCGGGTGAACAAAATCGAACATCACAGCGACGGGCTCCGCATCGGCGACGAGCGTGCGCGAGATCGCGGTCGCCTGCGCAATCGGTGCAAGCCCGAGCGCCTCCCGCGCCTCGCCGGCGATCGTGCGCCGCTCGATCACGAGATCGCGGCAGGACAGCGACAGGCCGCGGCGCGCGGCAACCGACGAGTAGGGCTCGAGCCGCTCGAGCCGCTCGCCGAGCGCGCTGGCGGCGGCGGTGCGGCCGACGAACGTGCCACTCCCCTGCCGGCGGAGGATCTCGCCCGACTCCTCAAGGCGCTGTAGGGCGCTGCGCAGCGTACCCCGCGAGACGCCCAGCATCGCCGCCAGCTCGTGCTCGGGAGGAAGGCGGTCGCCCTGCCGCCAGCGGCCGCCGGCAAGCCAGGTGTGCAGCGCCTGCTCGGCGCTATCGACGAGCGAGCCGTGGCCGCCGGTGGCACCCGTCCGTGCCCGCTGGCGATGCGCCGCGGGCTCGCCGCGCGATGCCACTCTCAGCTGCCTTTGGGGTTTGACACAGGTTCTCCTCGCGCTCGGCCTCGCCTCTCCCCGGTGATGCCGCGCAAGAATCTATAAGGCGGCGCGGCTGCCGGCCACGCGGGGCGCTTGCCGGGAGGCGGCGGTCACCGAGCGGGCGCGAGCTTGAGGCGCGCGCCGCGAGGCGGCGGTCACCGGGCGGGCGCGAGCTTGAGGCGCGCGCCGCGAGGCGGCGGTCACCGGGCGGGCGCGAGCTTGAGGCGCGCGCCGGGAGGCGGCGGTCAGCCCGCCGCCGGCGGGTCGAGCTCCTCGGCGCTCAGCCCCCAGGCGGCGGCCACCCGCGCCGGATCGACCGACCGGATCGCAGCAGGGGTGCGGGAGAAGCGAGGCGCGGGGGCGGGCTGACGCACCCCCTCGTGCTCGACGAACGTGGCGCGCGCGCGGTTGTGCGGGTGCTCAGGGGCCTCGCCCAGCCCCAGCACCGCCGTCAGACAGGCGTCGCTCGCTTCGAGCAGCGCTGCCCACTGCGCGCGTGTGCGCTGACGAAAGATCTTCGCGATGCGTCCCTTGAACTCCGGCCAGCGCTCCCGATCCCACTGCGGCATCTCAGCCGGCTCGATCCCGAGGGCGGCGAGCAGAGCCTCGTAGAGATGGGGCTCGAGCGCGCCGACGGCGACGTGGCCGCCGTCGGCGGTCTCGTACACCTCATAGAAGTGCGCGCCCGAGTCGAGCACGTTCGTGCCCGGCTGGTCCTGCCACAGCCCGCCGGCGCGCAGCCCGTGAAAGACCGTCGTCAGGAGGGCCGCGCCGTCGACCATCGCGGCGTCGATCACCTGACCCGAGCCCGAGGCGCGCGCCTCAAGCAGCCCGCAGACCACGCCGAAGGCGAGCAGCATCCCCCCGCCCCCGTAATCGCCTAGCAGGTTGAGCGGGAACAGTGGACGCTCGCCGCGCCGGGCGATCGCGCCGAGCGCTCCGGCCAGCGCGATGTAGTTGATGTCGTGGCCGGGCACGTGCGCGAGCGGGCCGTCCTGGCCATAGCCGGTCATACGCCCGTAGACGAGCCGCGGGTTGCGGGCAAGCACCGTCTCCGGCCCAAGGCCGAGGCGCTCCATCACGCCGGGGCGAAACCCCTCGATCAGCGCGTCGGCCCGCTCGGCGAGCGCCAGGACGCGCTCGACCCCAGCCGGGTCCTTGAGATCGACGGCGATCGTCGCGCGGCCGCGGCCGACGGTGTCCGGTGCCCGACCGCCGAGCGGCCAGCTCTGCTCGGGCCGCCTGACGCGCAGCACGTCGGCGCCCATGTCGGCGAGCATCATGCAGGCGAACGGGCCGGGCCCGATGCTCGCGATCTCGAGCACGCGGATGCCCTCGAGCGGAGCCATGCGCGGAGATGCTAGGCGAGCGGCAACCGCGGGCGCTTCGCCCAGCTGACCCGGAGGCCACGCCGGCCCCGCGGTTGCCCTCAGCTCACGCTGGCGAGGGAGCGCGCCTTGCGCCCGATCGTCTCGATCAGCGAGTTGTAATCCTCGGCGAAGCGCGCGACCCCCTCGTCGACGAGCTCGACCAGGACGATGTGGCCGAAGTCGACGCCCACCCTCTGGATCTCGTCCAGGAGCCGCTGCGCTCCCTCGACGTCCTCGTCGATCGTCCGCCGCGGCGTGGCGTGGTCGCGCGCCGCTGCGAGCGTGTGGTCGGGCATCGTGTTGACCGTGTCCGGGCCGATCAGCTGATCGACGTAGAGCGTGTCGGGATAGTCGGGGTTCTTGGTCGAGGTCGAAGCCCACAGCGGCCGCTGCACCCGGGCGCCCTTGGCGGCGAGCGCCTCCCAGCGGGGGCCGGCGAAGATCTCCTGGAAGGCCTCGTAGGCGACCTTTGCGTTTGCAATCGCGGCCCGGCCGCGCAGCTCCGCTCGCCCGAGCCGCTCGAGCGCCGCATCGACCTTGGTGTCCACGCGGGAGACGAAGAAGCTCGCGACTGAGGCAGCGCGATCGATCCGCTCGCCGCCCGCCAGCCGCCGCTCCAGCCCTCGAATGTAGGCCTCCGCCACCTCTCGGTAGCGCAGCACCGAGAACAGCAGGGTGACGTTGATGTTGAAGCCGCGCGCGGTCAGCTCCTCAAAGGCGCGAACGCCCTCAGCGGTGCCCGGCACCTTGATCATCACGTTCTCGCGGTCGATCGCCCGGTAGTGGCGCTCGGCCTCGCGGACCGAGCCCTCCACATCGTGGGCGAGCGCCGGCGGCAGCTCGAACGAGACGAAGCCGTCGCGCCCCTCGGTCCGCTCGAACACCGGGCGAAGGAGGTCCGCCGCGCCGCGAACGTCCCCGTAGGCGAGGTGGAAGAAGATCTCCTCGGGATCATCTGTGCGCTTGGCCGCCTCCCGGTAGCGCTCCTCATAGCCGCCGGATTCGCCCATCGCCTTCTCGAAGATGGTCGGGTTCGAGGTCACGCCGCTCAGCCCGTCCTCTTCGATCAGGCGCCTGAGGCCGCCGCCCTCAACCAGCTCGCGGTGGAGGTTGTCGAGCCAGATCGCCTGGCCGAGCGCCTCGATCTCTCGCAGCCTGTTGCTCATGCTCCTGCCCTTCTCTGCTTGGGTTATCTCGAATCGTCCTGCCAATCATCCTCCCCGCGGCGCGCGACCGCCAAGCGTCCCGGCCGCGCTCACGCGCGGGTGGCGCTCACGCCGCGCTGCCGGGTGGCGCTTGAGCGCGCTGCAGCCCGGGTCGGATCAACATGCGGGGCCGCCTCATCCGGGCGGTCGAGACCGGCGGATTGCGCGGCTCGACCAGCGGCGGCGCGCCGAACGAGCGCGCGACGCGCTCAGGGTCGGGGTCGCCGTAGAAGGTGGTGCGCTGACGGGGCACACGTCCGATCTGGCGGATTGCTGCCTCGATCGCCTCAGGTGGCATCTCCTGGCCGTGGCTTGCGCCGGCGGCGCGCGAGATCGACTCGTTCATCAGCGTCCCGCCGAAGTCGTTGGCGCCCGCGCGCAGCGCCAGCTGGCCGGCGCGAACGCCGAGCTTCGGCCAGGAGGCCTGGACGTTGGCAAAGTGCGGGTACAGCGTCAGGCGCGCGACCGCATGCATCAGGATCGCTTCGCGCAGCGTCGGTCCGCGGCGCGCGCGCCCTCGCAGGTAGATCGGCGCCTCAAGATGCACGAACGGCAGCGGCACGAGCTCGGTGAAACCGCCCGTCTTCGCCTGGAGCGCGCGCAGCGCCAGCAGGTGGCGCGCCCAGCTGCGCGGCGACTCGACGTGGCCAAACATGATCGTCGCGGTTGAGCGCAGGCCAAGGCGGTGCGCGGTCTCGTGCACCTCGAGCCACTGCGCGGTCGATACCTTGTCAGGGCAGAGCACGGCGCGCACCTCGTCGTCGAGGATCTCGGCCGCGGTGCCGGGCAGGGAGGCGAGGCCGAGGTCGCGCAGCCGCCGCAGGTAGGTCTCGAGCGAGACGCCGAGCGTCGCGGCGCCCTGCCAGACCTCGAGCGCCGAGAAGGCATGGATGTGCAACGCGGGCAGCTCGCGGCGAATCGCCTCGATCATGCGCGCGTAGTAGTCGCCGTCGAAGCCGGGATGGATGCCCCCTTGCAGGCAAACCTCGGTCGCACCACGCGCCCACGCCTCGTGGCAGCGGCGCACGATCTCCTCGAGCGGCACGACGTAGGCGGGGCCGCGCAAGTTGCCCGCCAGCTTGCCCTTCGAGAAGGCGCAGAAGCCGCAGCGGAAGTAGCAGACGTTGGTGTAGTTGATGTTGCGCGTGACGACATAGGAGACGTGGTCCCCGCAGAGCTCCGCGCGCACCCGGTCCGCGGCGGCGAGCACCGCCTCAAGCTCGCGCCCGCGCGCGCCGAACAGCGCGACCACGTCCTCCTCGACGAGCGGCTCCGCCGCTCGCACCTTGGCGAGCGCCTCCGCGATCGGTCCGGGTGGGGCGCCGGCGCCGCGGCGTCCCGAGCTGGCGGCCTGGACCGCCGCAAGCGTGCGATCACCCTGCGGGATCCCCGTCGAGACGCCGACGAGGAAGCCATCCTCGCGCGCCAGGCCGGCGGCGTCCGCGTGGCGGCGAACCGCCGTGGCGAGCGTGGGCTCGCACCAGCGCTCCAGCTCAGCGACGTAGGGTGGGTACAACGGCAGCCTCGGCGCCAGCTGAAACCCGGCGGCCTCGGTCAATGCGCGCAGCCGCTCAAGCTCCGGCCAGGGTGCCTCGGGGTTGACATGATCGATCGTCACCGGCGAGATGCCACCCCAGTCGTTGATCCCCGCTCCGAGCAGCTCGCGCAGATGGCCGGGGCTCAGGTTGGGCGGCGCCTGGATGTTGGCCGACGGCCCGAGCAGGATCCGCGCGACCGCGATGCTCCACAACAGCTCCTCCAGCGGGGGCTCCGGGGCGGCCGCCATCTTCGTGCCTGGCTTGGCGCGGAAGTTCTGCACGATCACCTCCTGCACGTGCCCGTGGCGCGCATGGCAGGCTGCGATCGCGCGCAGCGCCGCGAGCCGCTCGGCTCGCGACTCGCCGATGCCGATCAGGATCCCGGTCGTGAACGGGACCCGCAGCTGGCCGGCCAGCTCGAGCGTTTCCAGCCGCGCCGCGGGACGCTTGTCCGGCGAGCCGAAGTGCGGCATCCCGCGCCGGCAGAGGCGATCGGCGGTGGATTCGAGCATCAGCCCCTGCGAGGCGGTGACCCGACGCAACGTCAGCAGCTGCTCGCGGTCGAGCACGCCCGGGTTGGCGTGTGGCAGAAGGCCCGTCTCGGACAGCACGAGCTCGCACATCGCAGCCAGGTAGGAGACGGTGGACTCCTGTCCGAGCATCGCCAGCTCGGCGCGTGCCGTGCGGTAGCGCAGCTCGGGCTTATCGCCGAGCGTGAACAGCGCCTCATGACAGCCGGCCGCGGCGCCGGCGCGCGCAACCTCCAGCACCTCCTCGGAGGTCAGGTAGGCACGCTCGCCCCGCCGCGGCGGGCGCGCGAAGGTGCAGTAATGGCAGACATCGCGGCACAGCCTGGTGAGGGGAATGAACACCTTCGGCGAGTAGGTCTGAAGCCGTCCGTGCCCCAGCGCGCGCAGCGCGCGGGCGCGTTCGAGCAGCTCATCCAGCGGAGCGCGCAGCAGCTCCTCGTCGGATGGCGACTCCCAGGGTTCCACGTTGATTGAGTGCGCACTCACCCCCTTCACGCTACGCCATCGGCGCGCCAGCGGGGTCCCAGCGGGCGCATCCTGCGAGGATTGGCAGATGGCGCTTGGGGGGAAGGCAAGCTCCAGCGCAAACGCGGAGAGCCAGCCGCGCGTGATCGGGGTCGTCGGCGCCGGGACGATGGGCGCCGGGATCGCCCAGCTGGCCGCGCAAGCCGGCGCGCGCACGCTCCTCTACGACCCGGCAGCCGACGCGCTCGAGCGCGGCCTTGCCTCGATCGAGGAAGGGCTCCGACGGCTTGTCGAGCGCGGCCGCCTCGAGCCGGCGGATGCCGAGCGGGCGCGCGCGCGCCTTGAGCCCGTGGGCGAGCTCGAGGCGCTGGCGGGGTGCGAGCTCGTGATCGAGGCAGCGCCGGAGCGGCTCGAGCTCAAGCGCGAGCTGTTTGCGGCGTTGGCGCGCGTCGTCGCGCCGGACTGCGTGCTTGCGAGCAACACCTCCTCGCTGTCGGTGACCGAGATCGCAGCCGCCGCGCCCCATCCCGAGCGGGTGGTCGGTCTGCACTTCTTCAACCCGGCCCCCGTGATGGCGCTTGCCGAGCTGGTCGCCGCCCAGCAATCATCCGAGCGGGCGCTGCGCCTCGCGCGCGCCGCGGCCGAGGCGATGGGCAAGCGCGTGATCGACGCCGTCGACGTGACAGGCTTACTCGTCAACCGCTGCAACCGGCCCTTCTCGCTCGAGGCGCTGCGCGCACTCACCGAGCGGCTTGCGACCGTCGAGCAGATCGACCGGATCATGCGGCTCGGGGGCCGCTTCCCGATGGGCCCGTTCGAGCTGCAGGACCTGGTCGGGATCGACACCAACCATGCCGTCGCCGAAGCCTTCTGGCGCTCGAGCTACGGCGAGGCCCGCTTCCAACCGTCGCCGCTGCAGGCGCGGATGGTGGCGGCCGGACGACTCGGCCGCAAGAGCGGCGCCGGCTGGTATGACTACTCGGCCGGCGTCGAGCGCTACCGCCAAGCCGACCCGGTGCCGCCGGAGCGCGGCGGCGGCGACGGCCGGTCCGTGGTCGTGGTCGGATCGCTGCCGGTGGCGCGCGAGCTGCGTCTGGCCGCAGCCGCGGCCGGGTTCCAAGTCAGTGAGCGCGCGGGCGAGCGCGAGCCCTGGCTCACGCTCGACTGCTCGGGCCGCTCGTCGGAGCGGGAGGGCGGCGTCGGGGCGGGCTTGCCCGGGGGGTCGGGCGGGGCACGGGTGCGCCTTCTGCATGATTCCTCGCTTGCATGCTCCGAGCCGACTGCGGCCGGCTTTCACCTCTTGGCGCCGCTTGAGGGCTGCCAGCTTGTCGAGCTGACCAGCACGGCGGTCACGCGCGAGCGCTCGCTGCGTAGGGCAAGGGAGTTCTTCGCCTGCCTGGGGCTGCACGCCGAGCACGTCGGCGATGCGCCCGGGCTCGTGCTGGGTCGGATCGTCGCGGCGCTGATCAACGAGGCCGCGTTCATGCTTGGCGAGGGCGTTGCCACGGCGGCCGATCTCGACGATGGGATGCGCCTCGGCGTCAACCATCCGCGCGGTCCGATCGAGTGGTCGCGGGCCCTTGGGCTGGCGCATGTGCTGGCGGTGCTCGACGCGCTCCATCGCGAGCGCGGCGAGCCGCGCTACCGCGCGGCGCCGCTGTTGCGCGCGCGCGCCATGGTGGGCGGGCAGCTCGCCTGAGCCTGGGCAGCTTGACCCGGTTGCCATGCTGACGACCGCGCGCCGATCCGGAGCCGGCGCTCCGCCAATGGCGAGCGGCGCGCTAGCGTATTTGGTGACGATCTCAACACAGAGCAGATGTGATCACGATGTTCCGAGAGCAATCAGCGAGCAGATGGCTGGCGGTGGTGGTTGCGGCCGCGCTCGGAGTGGCCGCGTGCGGCGGCTCCAGCCACCATGCCAAGAGCGCCAGCAAGCCGAAGACGACAGCAACGCATACGACGGCCACCGCGCCCTCGACGACCGCGACCACCGCGACCACGTCGGGGACGGGGAAGTACACGAGCCAGGTCACGAGCGGCCCCGTGCACGCCAAGCTGATCGGCGAGAACCACGCGCCGATCGCCAACCACCCGTGGAAGTACGAGGTGCACGTGACGAGCGCGTCCGGCCAGCCGCTGAGCGGGACGATCCTCACCGAGTTCGTCTATCCGCCGATCGGCGTCGTCGGGAAGGAAAGCCCCCCGACGCACAAGTTCACGGACGGCGTCTTCAAGGACTCGGTCAGGTTCCCGCCCACCGCCGAAGGGCACACCGTGTACCTGCAGACCGTGATCCACACCAAGGATGGCTCGGTGACACTCGACTGGCAGGTCACGACGAAGCCGTGAGACGCCCGCGGGGCGGCGCGGATGCCCTGGCCGCCAACGAGCAAGCCGGCAGTCCAAACCGCCCCGGAGGGGCCGGGGTTGAGGTCCGCGAGGTGTTCAAGCGCTACGGCGCGGTGCCCGCGCTGCGCGGCGTCTCGCTCAGCGTCGCGCCGGGCGAGTTCGTTGCGATCGGCGGCCCCTCGGGCTCTGGCAAGAGCACGCTGCTGGCGCTGATCGGCACGCTCGACCGCCCCGACCGTGGCGAGATCCTGGTCGACGGCAGGCCGGTGCCCGACCCGCGGCGCGCGGTCGACTTCCGCCGTCACATGGTCGGCTTCGTCTTCCAGGACAACCTGTTGATGCCGTATCTGACGGCCGAGGCGAACGTCGAGACCGCCCTGATCGGCACCGGCTTCCGTCCGCGGGACCGCGAGCGGCGGGCGCGCGAGCTGTTGGCCGAGGTGGGCCTGCCCACCGGGCGCGCTCGCCATCTTCCCTCCGAGCTCTCGGGCGGAGAGCGCCAGCGCGTGGCGATCGCCCGCGCGCTTGCGAACGAGCCGCGCCTGCTGCTCGCCGATGAGCCAACCGGCGCGCTCGACTCCGCCGACTCCGCGCGAATCCTCGACCTGCTGCAGGCGATGCGCGAGCGCCACGGGATGACGCTCTTGATCGTCACCCACGATCCGGCGGTGATCGAGCGCGCCGACCGGGCGGTGCGCCTCGTCGACGGCCAGATCCAGAGCCGCTGAGGAGGGCGGCGCCCCGGCGTGCGCCTTGCGCGACCGCTGGCGCTAGGTGAGCGCCAGCGCCACCACCGAGCGCATGCGCGTCACGCGCCAGATCGGGTAGAGCGCGCCGAGCGTCCCGATCAGGATCCCGATCAGCAGCGCGCGACCGATCGTCCAAGCCGTCAGCGCGGGCGTCACGTAGCCGGCGAGCCCAAGCGCGCCCGGAAGCCCCTGGCTCGCCGCCACGCCGAGGCCGATTCCAACCGCGGTTCCGATCAGGCTCAAAATCAGCGCCTCGCCGAGCAGCAGCCCGCCGAGCTGCGGCGCGCTCCAGCCGATCGTCGAGAGCAGCGCGAGCTCCCGCCGGCGCTCGAGCAGCGCCGCGAGCATCGTGTTGGCGACCGCGAGCGCGCCGATGATCAGCGCCAGCACCACGACCATCAGCACCGCCTTCGAGATCAGCGCCGTGTTCGCGTCATAGCGCACCGCCTGCGCGGGGTCGGCGATCACCCGCACGCCTGAGAAGTCGCGCTGAATCCTGCGCGTTGCGGTCTGCTGCGAGATCCCCGGCGCGAGGTCCACCGCGAAGGTCGTCACCTCCTGCGGCGTGCGGCCCGCGAGCATCTGCGCATCGCGCAGGGTCACCACCGCGCCCTGGTCCTCGTAGCTCAGCCCGGTGTGGTAGATGCCCGCGACCTTGAAGGTACGGTGGCCGAGCCGCAGCTCCTGGCCCGGGCGCGCGTGCAGCTGCGCGGCGAGCTGGTCGCCCACATCGACGGTGCCGCTTGAGAACAGCTGGCCGGCGGTGAGCACCAGCTGGCGCGCCGCAAACCCAGTCGGCTCGAGCCCGAGCACGACCGCGCCCGGATGGCGGGGCACGACGCCCAACACAAGCTGGATCGCCGTCACCTTGGCGATGTAGGGCTGGGACTGCAGCCGCCTGCCCAGCGAGAGCGGCAACACGGAGGAGACCGGGTCGGCGGCGTCCGCCTGGAACAGGCCGAGATCGGCCTTGCCGAGGTGGGCGAACTGCGACGCCGCGTTATTGAGCCCGGTCGAGAGGGCGAGCAGCGCAACGATCGCCGCCACGCCGACGGCGATGCCCGCGGCGGTCAGCAGCGTGCGCGCGATGCGGCGGCGGATGTTGGCGAACATCAATCCGAGCACTTCCGCGCAAAGGATGCCAGCCGCGCTACGATCGCCGACGAGGCAGGCAGGGTCCAGTGGCGCCTTCATCGTCCAAGCACAGGGCGCGCAAGCGCCGCAGCGCGGGCCGCGGCGCCCGCGCGAGGCCGTTGGCGCCCGAGCGGGGCGCTCGCCCCCTCGTGGGCGAGCGCGTCGGGCAGGCCGCCCCCGCCGGCGGCGAGCCTCTCGCCGGTCTGCTGGCGCGAGCCCGGGCACGCGCCCGCCAGCCGCGCGCGGAAAGCCACGCTGCAACGCGCAGGCGCCAAGGCGAGCGGCCTCCTGGGCCGTTCGGGGGCGTGCCGGTGTCCGAGGTGGCGATCCTCGCCGGGATCGTCGCGGCGGTCTACGGCTTTCTCAGTGGCACGGTCGCGCCCCTGGTCGCGGGGCTTGCGATCTGCGCGCTCGGGGTCCTGGAGCTGACCGCCCGCGAGCACTTCTCCGGCTTTCGCTCGCACACGACGCTGCTGGCGGCGGTGCCAGCCGTCCTGGTCGAGGCGGGGCTCGCGCTTGGCTTCGGCGAGCCGCGCCAGCACCTGCTGATCCTCATTCCGGTGGTGCCGGTGTTCGCGCTCTCCTTCTGGCTGCTGCGCCGCCGCTTCCTCACCGCGCGCCAGCGCCGGCTTGCCGCGCGCGGGTAGCCGTTTCCACCGCCAGCGGGCGGCTTGACGCTTTCCGCCTTAGCGCTTGTGGGCGGTCCTGACCTTGCTCTTGACCTTGCGGTTGCGAGGCTTCGCTCCCGCCCTGGCCGTCGGCGTGGTCGCAGTTGCGGTGGACGTCGCGGACTGACTGGAGGTGATGGGCTGCCCGCTTGGCGAGATCACGAACCAGACGCCGCCGTTCAGGTACTTTGCCTGACCGTAGGCGGTGCCCGGGCCGCTGTCGGGAACGAACGTGTACAGCGGCCAGCCGTTGTAGGTGACGACGCGTCCGCCGCCCGGGTTGGGATCGCTGCCGATGAGGCTGCTCTTGACCGGCGGGACGGCGATCGCCTTGCCCGAGGAGGGCGCCAGCAGCGGCGGCCAGACATCCTGGCAGGAGGCGGGGCAGCTCACCCGCTGCTGGCGGTCCGGCAAGAAGACGTAAAGCGTCCGGCCGGACGCGTCGACGAGCACCCGGCCGAGGTGCGGCAGGGTGCGGCTCTCCACCTTGACCGCGGCGGGCGCCGCGGCGGTCGTGGCTGTCGTGGTCGTCGGTGCCGTCGCCGGCGGATGACCGGGCTGGCTGCCCGAGGTTGCGCTGCCGCAGCCAGCGGCGAGCGCCGCGACGGCAGGCACGACGAGCGCGAGCGCTGATCTACGCATTCTGACCCTCCTTCGGTCCTTGGCGATGGCAAAGCCGAGGTCCTTCGCGGTAGAAGACGTCATACCCGTGATCGTCCTTCCCCGCGTTTCGCTTCGATGAGCGCATCGTGAACCACCGCCATCCGATCTTCGCGCGCTGCTTCGATCGCCTCAGCACGGTGCTCGACCGCGAGACCGGCCCGCAGCGCGAGGAGCTGCTCGCCGGACTGCGCGGGCGCATCCTCGAGGTTGGCGCAGGGAACGGCATCAACTTCCGCTACTACCCCGAAGCGGTCCGCGAGGTGATCGCGATCGAGCCCGAGCCCTATCTACGCGCGAAAGCGCGGCTCGCGGCTGCGCGAGCGCCCGTTCCAGTGCGCGTCTGCGCGGGGACGGCAAGCCGCCTGCCACTTGCGGCGGCGAGCATCGATGCCGCCGTCGCCTCGCTGGTCCTCTGCACGGTGCCGGACGTGGACGCCGCGCTGGCCGAGCTGCGACGCGTGCTCAAAGCGGGCGGCGAGCTGCGATTGCTCGAGCACGTGCGCGCCGGGGGGAGCTTCAAGGCGATGGCGCAGCGGCTGCTTGATCGCACCGGCCTATGGCCGCTTCTGGGCGGCGGCTGCCACTGCTCGCGTGCGACGGTGGCGGCGGTTGAGGCGGCCGGCTTTCGGATCGAGCGGCTGCGGACGGTTGAGGTCGGCCCCCGCTTCCTCCTGACCAATCCGCACGTGCTGGCCGTGGCGCGGCTCCCGCCGGAGCTTCAGCCACCGGTCCGCGGGCGGGATTAGGATTGCGCGCCGTGGACACGGACATCTCGGATGGAAGCCGTCGCCCGCCGCGCGTAGCGCTCGAGGAGCTCGCCGCAAGGCGGGCGGCGCTCGAGGAGCATCACGCGCCGTGGCGGCCACGCACGCTGCCGGCTCTGCTCGACGAGGTCGCGCGCGCGCACCCAGCCCGTCCGTTTGTGATCGGCGAGCAGCGGACGCTCAGCTATGCCGAGCTCTCAGCCTGGTCGACGCGGATCGCCTGCGGGCTGATCGAGGCGGGAATCGGCGCCGGCGAGCACGTGGCGGTGATCCTGCCCAACGGCCCGACCCTCATTGCCCTGCGATTTGCGATCGCGCGCGCCGGGGCGGTGGCGGTGCCGATCAACTTCCTGCTGCGCGCCCGCGAGCTCGCCTACGTGCTGAGCCAATCCCGGGCGGCGGCGCTCGTGACGATGGAGCGCTTCCGCGATCTGGACGCGCTCGCCGCGCTGGACCGGCTTGCCCCGGGCTGGGAGCGTCGGCGCGGCGGCGGCCGGGCAGCTACGGGCTGTGCGCTGGAGCAGCTGCGGTTGGTGGCGACCGTGCCCGATAACGGCGCCGGCGGTGCCGCCAGGCCCTCCGCGCGCCGCGGTGCGCTGACGCTCGCCGAGCTCGAGCGCGACCCCACGCCGGAGCTTGAGCGCGAGCTCGAGCGACGCCAGGCGAGCGTCCGGCCGACCGATGTTGCGACGATCTTCTACACCTCCGGCACCACCGGGCGTCCGAAGGGCGTCCTCTCAACGCATGAGATGGAGCTGCGCAGCGCCTACGGCTCAGCGCTCACGCGCGCGTTCGAGGACGGTCGACGGATCCTGTTCGCCCTGCCGCTCCATCATGTCTTCGCTTACATCGAGGGGCTGCTCGCGTCGCTGTTCGTCGCCGGCAGCGTGGTCGTGCAGCCCTCTTTCGACCCGGACCGGACGCTCGCGGCGATCGCCCGCGAGCAGGCGAACGAGGCCCTGTTCGTGCCGACCATGAGCCTGGCCGTGATCGACGCCGCGCGCGCGGGAGATTACGACACCTCCTCGCTTCACTCCGTGATGTCGGCGGCGGCCACCGCGCCGGCGCGACTGTGGCGGGAGCTGCGCGAGCTGCTTGGCGTCAGCCAGCTCGTGACGGGGTATGGCATGACCGAGACCGCGGCGGCGACCACCTTCACCTTCCCCGAGGATCCCGACGAGCTGCTCGTGCGCACCGTTGGGCGCCCGAAGCTCGGCGGGGCGGCGGGTGACCCCGAGCTCGGGGGTCTGCTGGCCGTGTACAAGACCGTCGATCCGATCACCGGCGCGGATCTCCCCGCGACCGCCGAAGGCGAGCTTGTCGCGCGCGGGCCGATCGTCACCGCCGGCTATTACGACAAGCCCGCGGAGACCGCGGCGGCGATGCTTCAAGGCGGGTGGCTTCGCTCCGGCGACCTCGGCCGGATCGACGCGCGCGGCTATCTGACGCTCACCGGGCGGGCCACCGACCTCTACAAGTGCGGCGGCGAGCTGGTGATGCCCGCCGAGGTCGAGGCGTGCCTCACCACCCGGCCCGATGTCGCCCAGGCGTATGTGGTCGGCGTGCCCGACGAGAGGATGGGCGAGGTCGGCTGCGCCTGGGTCGTGCCCGCGGAGGGCGCCGAGCCCGACCCGGAGGAGCTGATCGCCTACTGCCGCGCTGAGCTGGCGCGCTTCAAAGTCCCAGCCCACGTGCTCCTGTGCGGGGCCGAGGAGCTGCCGCTGACCGCTTCGGGCAAGGTGCAGCGGTTCGTGCTCGGCGAGCGCGCGATCGAGCGCCTGGGCCTCGCCGCGGCCGGCCGCTGACCGGCGCTTGCCGCCCGGCTCGGCGGGCAACCGGCGTGCGAGCCCGGCTGGCGGGGTAGGATGCCCGAGGCGGAGGCAGGCGCGGGAGGTCGGTTTGCGGTTGATCTGTGCGAGGTCCAGGTGCGGTTGATCCGGGGAAGGCTCGCAACGGCGATCGGAGGTATGCTCGGCAGGCGCGGACGCGGGGCAGCCGCACCGCCGACGCTGTCAGCGGCTGGGGCGCCTGCGCTGGTGGTGCTGCTCGCGGCGGGGACGCTTGCGCTGTGGGGAGCGTCGGCCGCGGTGTCCGCCGAGGCCTCGACCAGCGGTCTGCGACCGCCCGCGCAGGATCCCTTCTATACGTACAGGGGGCCGCTGGCACAGATCCCGCCGGGAACGATCCTGAAGAGGCGCGCGGTGAGGATCGTCGCGGACGGACGCCCGCTGCCGAACAGCGCCGAGCAGGTGCTCTACCGAACGACCGGCGAGCTCGGCCAGCCGACGATCACGGTCGCAACCGTGATCCGGCCGCTGTTGCCCGGCCCGAATGCAAGCAAGCTCGTCGCCTACCAGACGGCCTACGACGGCCTCGGCTCGATTTGCGATCCGTCCTACACGCTGCGGGGCGGCAACCCCGGCTACTCCACCGCAGCCGAAGAGGAGCAGCTGATCCTCGCCTACGTGAACGCCGGCTACACCGCCGTCGTCGCCGACTATGAGAGCGTCGGGCTCGACTGGGGCGCGGGACAGCTGTCCGGCTACGGCACGCTCGACGGGATCCGCGCGGCCGAGCATCTGCTCGGGCTGCCGGCAGCGAGGACGCCGGTTGGGCTAGTGGGCTACTCAGGTGGCTCGATTGCCACTGAGTTTGCGAGCGAGCTTGCGCCGTCCTACGCTCCGAGCCTCGACATCGTCGCCGCCGCGGAGGGCGGCATCCCCGTCTACTACGCGCACAACCTCGCGTACATCAACGGCAGCCAGGCGTGGTCCGGGGTGATCCCGGCCGTGCTGATCGGCGTCTCGCGCGCCTTCGGGCTCGACGCGGCCAAGTATGAGTCGCCGTACGGGCTAAGGATCACGCGGCAGGTCTCGGGCGAGTGCATCAACAACTTCTACGGAAGCTACCCGGGCCTCACGATCGAGCGGCTCGTCAAGCGACCGTACCGCGACTTCTTCGCGGTGCCCCTGTTCGCGCGGATCAACAACCACCTGATCATGAGCCGCGCCGGAACCCCGCGCGAGCCGCTTCTGATCGGGGTCGGCGATGCGGACGGGACCGGCGACGGGGTGATGGTTGCGGCCGACGTGGCGGCGCTCGCCCACGCCTACTGCCGGCGAGGCGTCGACGTGAGCTTCGCCGAATATCAAGATGCGGATCACACCCAGGCGGCGGTACCGTTCGAGGCGGCTGCCTTCGCCTTCCTCAGCGCGCGCCTCAGTGGCGCGCCTGCGCCGCCCAGTGGCTGCGGCTCGATCCCGGCCGGCAACTCGCTCTCGCCGCTGCCCGTGGGGCCAACGAATCTCGAGCTCCGCTACCTCGGCCCGCGTCCGAGGGCAGGCGGCGTCGTCGTCGAGCTGCGCGCCCGCCATCGCTCGCTGCGCCAGCTTACGTTGCACCTGCGCAGGCAGGAGAAGCTGATCGGCACGGTCGCGATCGCCAGCGTCGGCCGCCGCTGGCGAGCCGTCGTGCTGAGAGCGGATGGCGCGATGCCGCCCAAGGGCTACTACACGATCACCGTCCGCCGCGGCCAGCGGATCCTCGTCTACCGAATGCTCTACTTGGGATAGGGCGTCTCGACCAGCGGCTGGCTAGGATCGCGACGTGCAGCTATGCCTGATGATCGAGGGGCAGGAGGGGGTCAGCTGGCAGCAGTGGCTGGCGCTTGCACGCGCCTGCGAGGAGCACGGGATCCCCGCGCTGTTCCGCTCCGACCACTACATGAACCTCGATGGGCGCCACCCCGAGCACGGGTCGCTCGACGCCTGGGCGACCGTCTGCGCGCTCGCCGCCGTCACCGAGCGGCTACGCCTCGGGACGCTCGTCTCGCCCGCGACATTCCGGCATCCGTCAAACCTCGCCCGGCTGGTGGCGAGCGCCGATCAGATCTCCGGTGGGCGGATCGAGCTCGGCCTGGGCGCCGGCTGGCATGAGCGCGAGCACCAGGCGCACGGCTTTCCCTTCCCGCCGCTCGGCGAGCGGCTCGAGCTGCTCGCCGAGCAGCTTGAGATCGTGCTCGGCAGCTGGGGCGAGGGGCGATTTTCATTCGCCGGGCGCCATTACCACCTCGAGCAGCTCGATGCGCGGCCAAAGCCGCTCCAGCGCCCCCGCCCGCCGCTGCTCCTCGGTGGCAACGCCGGCCCGCGCAGCGCGGCGCTCGCGGCGCGCTTCGCCGACGAATACAACACCGCGTTTGCAACGGCCGCGGAGGCGCGGTCGCGGCGGCTGCGGATCGCCGCCGCCTGTGAGCGCGCAGGGCGCGAGCCGATCCCGTTCTCGGTGATGACAGGGGTGGTCGTGGCGGGGAGCGAGCGCGAGCTACGCGAGCGGGCGGCGCGGCTCGAGCAGCGAACCGGGATCGCCTCGCTGCTGAAGGAGCCGCCTGCCGGCTGGATCGTGGGCACGGTTGAGCAGGCGGCGGAGCGGCTCGCCGCCCTGCGCGAGGCGGGCGTTGCGCGCGTGTTCTGCCAACAGCTGCTGCACGATGACCTCGAGGCGGTGGCGCTGCTCGGGCGCGAGCTGGCGCCGCGGCTCGCGTCGGCGTCGTAGAGCGCCAGCGCCAGCCGGGATCGCCCCATGGCGAGAGCGGACCTGCGCGTGCTGACGCCTTGATTGTTAGCGTGCCCCGTCGATGCGCAAGCGTGCCGCGCTGATCGCCCTCGCGCTCAGCCTCGCCGGGTGCGGTGCCGCGCACGCCCCGACTGGCGGCGGGGGCGGTCCGCGCGGCGACCAGCGCGCAAGCGCGGATCCCCAGGCCGCACAGGGCGGCTCAAAGCGCGCCGGCGCGCTGCGGCTGCACCCGCAGGTGGTCGAGCCGGTAGCCGGACAGGTGCCGACGACGCCGCTGGGGACGGACAGCCTGCCGGTCGGCGATCCCAGCGCCCACGCGCCGCCGCTGTCGGTGGTTCGGCGCGAGCTGCGGATGGAGATGGTCGCCGTGCGCCGCTCGAGCGCCAGCTACATCGATCCGCTGCGCTATGTGACCTTCTGGGGTCGTACCGATCAGGGGGTGGACGCTGATATGCCGGTCGGCGCCCCGATCCTCGCGCCGTGCGAGATCAAGATCCTCGCGATCATCCCCGACTGGTACCTGGGTCAGCCGCTTGTTTACTTCGAGCTGCTCGTCGGCCCCGACGCGGGTCGGGTCCAGTACGTCGCCGAGGAGATCACCGACATCGCGCGACCTGGGAGCATCCTCCAGCGCGGCGAGGTGATCGCCCGCTACGCAGCGCGCGGCACCGGCATCGAGTACGGGTGGTCGACGCCTGACGGGGTCACGCTCGCGGTTGCCACCGGCGGCTACGAGGAGGGCCAGATCACTCCGGCCGGGCGGATGATGCGCGCCTGGCTCAACAGCCTGGGGGCAAACGCAGGCCCCAACTACTGACCCTCAGCGCCCGCAGCAGTGCTTGTACTTACGGTCGCTCCCGCACGGGCACGGGTCATTGCGGCCGACGGCGATGGCCCGCCGCGGGGGCAGCGGCGCGCTCGGCGGTTCGGCTCCGCCGCTGACGCGGGCCGCGCCCTTGCCGAGCGCCCGCCAGCCAACTGGGTTGCCTCGCCGCGCCTCGCCGATGCGCTGGTCGGCGATCGCCTGCGCTTGGTGCCGGTGGGCGGGGCACATCGTCGCCTGTGCATCGACCAGCTCGCCGGGGAAGCCGAAGCCGCTGCCCGCGCAGGCGGGACAGCCGGGGACCGAGCGCGACAGGGGTGCGAGCGTGACGAGGCTGCGATCGAGCGCGACCGGGCCGAACGCCTCCTGCACGAGATCCTGGACGGCGCCCAACCCGACCGGCTCCCAGCGACCGGCCGGTGCGTGGACGCCGGTGGCCTCCCCTAGCGCAAGCTCTGGGCAGCCATCGGCCAGCGCCTCGCGCGAGGCCACAGCCGCCAGTGTCTCGGCGGCGAGCGCGCCGAGGGCGCGGAGAAGCTTGCCGCCTGCCCGATCGATCCGCGCAAGCAGCTCCTCCCGCAGCACGTACAGCGGCAGCTCGAGCGATTCGCCATTTGCGTTGACGGTGCTCCAGACACGGCCGCGATTGGGAATCCAGTCGAGCGGGTCGCGAGTGATGGCGAAGACCCGCAGCGCCGCGGCCAGCGCCCGCGCGAGGCCCTCTGCGCCCGCCCACTCCAGCCGCAGCTCAAGCAGCGCGTACGGTTCCTCGACGGGTGGGGCGGCCAACAGCTCGAGGGGGCTGCGGGCGGTGGGCGCGGAGTGCGCTGGGGCCACGCCCGGGACGGTACCGCGCCGGGGCGATGGCGCGCGCATGGGTGGCCCGCACCCCCGCCCCCGGCCTGTCCTAGACTCGAGCCCATCGAGTTCGGCATCGGATACTTCCCAACCCACGACGCGGCTGCTCCCGACGTCCTCGCCCGCCTGGTCGAGGAGCACGGCTTCGAGTCGCTGTTCTTCGCGGAGCACACCCATATCCCCGCGAGTCGCGAGTCGCCATGGCCGGGCGGCGACGAGCTGCCACGCAAGTACTGGCACTGCCATGACCTGTTCGTCGCGCTGATGGCAGCCGCCGCGGCGACAACCCGGCTGCGGATCGGCCCCGGCATCTGCCTGGTGACCGAGCGCGATCCGATCATCACGGCGAAGGAGGCGGCGTCGCTTGATCGGCTGTCCGGCGGTCGGCTGGAGTTCGGCGTCGGCGCCGGCTGGAACCGCGAGGAGATGCGCAACCACGGCACCGATCCGCGCACTCGGATGCGGCTGATGCGCGAACGGGTGGAGGCGATCAAGGCGATCTGGACGCAGGAGGAAGCAAGCTACGAGGGCGAGTTCGTGCGCTTCGAGCGGATCTGGTCCTACCCAAAGCCGGCGCAGCGCCCGCACCCGCCGGTGCTCGTGGGCGGCAACGGGCCGACCGTGCTCGATCGAGTGGAGGCCTTTGGCGATGCGTGGTTTCCCAATTACGCGCGCGCGGGAGTGCTCGAGCGGGCGCCGGAGCTGCGCGAGCGCGCCGAGCGAGCAGGGCGGCGGATCGAGCTGCAGACGATCGGCGTTCCGGCCGACGCGCATGTCCTTGAGCGGCTGAGGCAGGCCGGCTGCACCCGCGCGGTGCACTGGCTGCCGAGCGCAAGCCTGGGAGTTGTCGAGGCTGCGCTCGAGCGCTGGGAGCAGGCGATCGCGCAGTTCACCGGCGAGCGCTGAGCGGCGCTCAAGCGCCTTGGCCGAATCGCCAACGGCCGATCAAGCGGGATGCGGCAGCCAGAAGCGTTCACGCAGCTCGCCTAGCGTCCCCGCCCGTCGACCTGATCGCGCTCCGCCCACTCGAGCAGCTGCGTTAGCGAGTGGGCGCGCTCGTCGATCCCAGCATGCAGATCGCCTCGCTCGCGAACGCGCGCCGGCACGGTGGCGATCGTCAGCTCCCGCTGGTCGAAGTCGTCAAGCTCATCCCAGCTGATCGGCGTTGACACCGTCGCCTCGCTGACACCCCGGACCGAGTACGCGCTCGCCATCGTGTGATCGCGCGCGTTCTGGTTGTAGTCGATGAAGGCGCGGTCGGGCTTGCGATCGCGACGCCACCAGGTCGTGGTTGCAAGGCGGGGGGCGCGCCGCTCGACCTCGCGCGCGAACGCCAGCGCCGCGCGCCGCAGCTCGCCGAAATCGAGCGTCGGCTCGATCCGCACGTACACGTGCAAGCCTCTGGCGCCCGAGGTCTTCGGCCAGCCGATGATGTCGAGCTCGTCGAGCAGCTCGCGAACGACGTGACCAACCCGGCGCACGGTCGCGGGCGGACAGGCGGGCATCGGGTCGATGTCGATCCGCCACTCATCGGGATGCTCGATGTCGACTCGCCGTGAGTTCCACGGGTGAAACTCAACCGTCGACATCTGCACCGCCCAGATCACGCTTGCCAGCTCGGTCACGCACAGCTCGTCCGCGTGACGGCCGGAGGGGAAGCGCACGCGGACGCTCTGCACCCACTCCGGGGCTCCGGGCGGCAGGCGCTTCTGATGGACCCTTCCGCCCGCGGCCCCTTGCGGAAAGCGATGCAGCATGCACGGGCGCTCGCGGAGGGCTCGGACGATGCCGTCGCCAACGCTGATGTAGTAGTTGACGAGGTCAAGCTTGGTCTCACCGCGCGCGGAGAAGTAGACCCGATCCGGATGGGTGATCCGAAGCCTGCGCTTGCCGACCGTCAGCTCAACCACCTCGGGCTCGCGGGGCATGAGCGGATCCTCTCAGGCCGGCTGGGGTGGTGGAAGCACGCGGGCCCAAGTCATGGCCGCAGACCGGGAGTGGGGTCGGGCGGCTTGGCGGCGGGGCTACAGCCTCCGCGCGAGCTCCCGCCAGAGCTTCTCGTCGAGCCCCATCCCAAGGTGCGAGCTGCGCACCTCGACACTCTCGCCCTGAGCAGGCACGCATGCCCGCCAGCGCACGATGGCGTCGCGGCGCGAGTAGAACGCCGTCAGGCGCACGCCCTCGGGAAGCGGCGCCTCCAAGTCTGCGCGCACCTGCGCGCAGCATCGGCCCCGGTAGCAGCCGAGGCCGAAGAAGCCGGGCACGCCAAGCGTTCCAAGCAGGCCAACTGCGCCGATGCCGATCCAGGGCGTCGGGAACACGTCGAGCTGGTCGCGCAGGGGCGAGCCGAGCGTGACGAGGTGCTCGACCAGCTCGGGGCGACGGACGGCCAAAAGCCAACCGAGCACCCCCCCACGGCTCTGCCCAATCACGACCGCCGGCCGCCCGCAGCGGTCGACGAGCCGCTCGAGCCGCCGCTCGAGCCGCCGTGCGATGCGCTCGCTGCAGTCGACGTTGAGCGCGATGCCGCTGCGCTCCGTATCGAAGCCGCCGCCGCGCAGCCAGACCGCGAGGCGGCTGAGGCTGGGGTCACCGGCGAGGAAGCCGGGGATCATCAGGGCTCCCCGACCGGCGCCGGCGGGCGGCTCTGGCCAGGCTGAGCGATTGCTTGTGGAGAACCACGCGCTCCAGAGGCCGAGCAGCTCGGAAGCGGGGAGAAAGCGTGGCACCTCGATCCCGAAGAACACCGCACCGGAGAGTGTAGGAACGCAGCTGGCGGTTGGAGCTCGGCTGGCTGGTGCAGCCGGCTTGGCTTGGAGCGCTCAGGCGGCCCGGTAGCCGGCTCTGACTATGGCGTAGCGCGGATCGATGCCCGGCTTGGCGAGCGCGTATCGTCTCGGAAGGTGATCGAGGCGACCGCACAGGCCTCGGGCGAGCGCTTCGCGCCCGTCGGCGAGGTGACGCTCTGCTACGAGACGTTCGGCCCCGAGGACGCGCCGGCGCTGCTGCTGGTGATGGGGCTCGGCTCGCAGATGCTCCTGTGGGAGGAGGAGTTCTGCGCGGCGCTGGTGGCGCGAGGATCGCGTGTGATCCGCTTCGACAACCGCGACGTCGGCCGCTCCACGGTCCTGCACGAGGCGCCGGCGCCGACGCTGCGCCAGCTGCTGGCGCGCGACCGGCACGCCGCCGCCTACTCGCTCGACGACATGGCGGCCGACGCCGTCGGCCTTTTGGACCACCTGGGGATCGAGCGCGCCGACGTGGTGGGAGCGTCGATGGGAGGGATGATCGCGCAGCTGCTGGCGATCAACCAGCCCTCGCGGGTGCGGTCGCTGACCTCGATCATGTCGAGCACCGGCCGACCGTGGGTGGGGCTGCCCAAGGCGCGGATGGTGCGCCTGCTCCTGCGACGTGCGCGCTCGGACCGGGAGGGGTTCATTGAGGACTTCAGCGCGACGCTCCGCGCGATCGGCTCGCGCACCTATCCGTCCGATGCCGGCTTGCTGCGCGAGCTGGCCGCCCGCTGCTGGGAGCGGGGCTATCACCCCGCGGGCACCGCCCGCCAGCTCGCGGCGATCATGACCGCATGGGACCGCACCGATGCGCTGCGGCGGCTGCGGCAACCGACGCTTGTGATCCATGGCCGCGAGGACCCGCTGATCCGGCCCTCTGGCGGCCGCGCCACCGCGCGCGCCATCCCGGGCGCCCGCCTGGTGATGCTTGCTGGCATGGGCCACGATCTGCCACGGCCGCTTTGGCCGCTCGTCATCGACGCGATCGCGACGCTGGTCGAGCGGGCGCGCGGCTGAGCGCGCGCCAAGGCTCGGCGCGGCGCCAGCCGGCGCTCACGGCCGCGCCGTCGGGGTGGGGTGGGAGCAAGGAGCCAAAAGCACTCGCGGCGGCGGTTAGTAGACTCGATCATCCGGCGGATTGCCCACTCGACCAGGGCGCGCAAGCGCCCAGCCGGGCCCCGCGCCGACCGGCGAGCGGTTGGCGGCCTGTCCCGGCGGTCGGGAGTGTCGCGCCAACCCAGGCAGACACTTCTCTAAGCCCTGGGACGCATGTAGTCAGGGGTGATCCATGACCGGGCGGCGTCGGGCGGGCTAGCGGCAGTGCGGGCCCGCCCGGCCCGCATCGCACTGCCTCGAGGATCCGTCCGGCCGGCCCCGCAGCCGCTCGCGCAATCCCGTGGCCCGCGCGATCGGCCGACCGACGGCACGGCGAACGCTCGCTTCGGCGCCGATCAGCACGACTTCGCGCCGGGCCCGGGTGACGGCGGTGTAGAGCAGCTCGCGCGTCAACAACGGCGAGCTCGGATCGGGGAGCACGACAGCGACCGCGTCAAACTGCGAGCCCTGACTTTTGTGCACCGTGAGCGCATGCGCGGGCTCGAGCGGACCGAGGCGGTGGCGAGGGAAGCGCTCCACCTTGCCGCGCCGCTCGAACACGACTGTCAGACCGTCGTCTGGATCGGCCACGACGACGCCGAGATCGCCGTTGAACAAGCCGAGGTCGTAGTCGTTCTCGACCACCAGCAGCGGCCGACCCGGATACCAGTCGCCATCGATCGGCGCGCCCTCAAGCTCGGGCTCAAGCCAGCTCTCGATCAGCCGGGTCCAGCGCAAGACCCCGTAGGGGCCGCGGCGGTGGGCGCACAGAAGGCGGAACGCGCGCAGCCCCTCGATTGCCGCCAACGAGTCGCCGTCGCGCGCCGCCCGAATCACTGCCGCTGTTCCCGCCAGCACGCGCTGCCGAAGCGGCTCGAGGGCTGGTTCGCCTTGCTCCGCCGAGTCGACCTCGATCCAAGTCACCCTGTCGCTCGGCCGATCGGCCACGCTCAGCTCGGCTCCCGCGCTGCTCCGGGCGGCGGGAGGGCCGTTCGCCCCACCGCTTCCAGGTGGACCGGCGGCCGGAGGGCCGTTCGCCGCAGCGCTTCCACGCGGCCCGGTTGCCGACCCCGCGCTCGGGTGTCGACGGAGAAGCGCAACCGCCGCATCCTCCCGGCCGGCCCGGATCGCCGCCGCCAGCCCGGCGATCTCCGCGCCGAAGCGGTAAACCCGCTCGAGCGTGATGATGCCCTCGGCGAGCGTCGCGCCCGCCGGGGGGTGGGCGGCGGGCGGCGCGTCCGCCGCAGGGCCTGCGATGTCTCCGAGCACGGCGCCAGCCTCGACCGAGGCGAGCTGATCGGGGTCGCCGACGAGCACGACGCGCGCGCTGGGCCTGACCGCCTCCAGCAGGCGGGCCATCAAGGCCAGCGAGACCATCGAGCTCTCATCCACGACCACAAGGTCATGTGGCAGCCGCTGGTAGCGGTTGTGGTAGAAGCGACTGCGGCTATCGAGGCGCGAGCCGAGCAGCCGGTGCAACGTGCTCGCGCGCAGCGCCAGCAGCCGCGCGCGCACCTCGGGGGCGATGTCGAGCCGCTGCGCCTCTTCATGTACGGCCTCCTCCAGTCGCGCCGCCGCGCGACCGGTCGGAGCGCTCAGCGCCACGAGCGGCGGGCGGCCGCCGATCGGGGCTGCACCGGCCCCGGCCAGGCTTGGCGAGGGCTGCTCCGAGGCGCCGCGGGCACTCGCCTCGGCCTCCGCGCCAGCCTGTTCGTAGAGCAGCGCGAGGATCCGCGCGACGGTGGTCGTCTTGCCGGTGCCCGGGCCACCGGCGATCACCGTGAAGCGCCGCAGGAGCGCCGTCGCCGCCGCCTGGCGCTGGCTTTCGTCCTGCTTGCCCGCGAACACCCGCGCGATACCGGTCGTGAGCAGCCGCTCATCGACCTCAGGGGCGGGACATGAGCGCATCAGGATATCCGCGGCAAGGGCACACTCGAGCTGCCAGTAGCGGTCGAGGTAGAGGCGGCTGCCCTCCAAGCGAAGCGGGGGAGCCATCCCCTCCGCGGCCTCCTCGGCGGCCGTTTGCGCTACCAGCCGGCTGCGCGCGACGGTTGCGATCCAGCGCTCCGGCTCAGGCCAGGGCAGCCGTCCGAGGTCGACCGGCAAATCATGTTCGACCGCCGCGGTCTCCCGGATGCGACGCAAGTCGACGTGCACGTGGCCGAGGCGGGGTGCGCGGACAGCCAACGCCACCGCCAGCCCGACCCGCTCGTCGCGTTCGCCGGCAAGCTCCTGCAGGCGCCCGGCGACGTGCACGTCGGCTGCACAGAGCACGCCCGACCGGGCGAACTCGGCGAGCAGGCCGACGGCGTGTCGCGGAAAGCGGGCGTCGAAGGGGTCCCGCGCGGCGGCCGCGGTTGCGCTCCCCTCGCCGGGGTCGATCACGGCTCGCCCTCGAGCGCCTGGCTGAGCGCGCCGATCAGCCCCGGCGGCGGGCGCCAGGCGAAGATCCCGCAGCGCTGCCCGTCGATCAGCGGGGTTGCCGGCCCGAGCATCCCGCGCACGAACAGGTAGAAGACGCCGGCGAGCTCCTCGTCGGGATCGCATCCACGCCGGCGCCAACGCAGGAAGCGATGCAGCGCGACCGCGTAGAGGACCGCCTGCAAGCCGTAATGGCGGCGGCTCATCTCGGCCGCGAGCGCCGCGGGACGATGATGCCAGGCGGTCAGCGTGCCGTCGGGTTCGCCAAGCCAATTTGTCTTGTAGTCGATCACGGCGAAGCGCCCGTCCGGGAGGCGCGCGACGAGATCGAGGCTGCCGGCCAGGTAGCCGCGGATACGCGCCCGCAACGACGGGTCACGAAGCCGCTCCGCGTAGCCGGCAAGCGGATCCGACGGGGCCAGGCGAGCCTCGAGCACGGCGGCCAGCCGCTCGAGCGTGACCCAGCCGGTGGGCTGCTCGCCCCCCGCCAGTGGTAGCTCGAAGGCAAGTTCGTCAAGACGCCGAGAGGGGCCGATGTGGCGCAGCGCCGCCTCGCCGGCAAGCGGTCCGAGCGGCGTCTCGATCGCGGCGCGCAACCCCTCGCGAAGGACCTCGGGCGAGGCGGTGCCGTCCGGCTTTGGACCCAGCTGCGCGCACGCCCGGTCGAGCTCCGAGTCGAGGTCGGCCGCGGCGAAGTCGCAGCGCTCCAGCACCTGGTGCACGAAGGTGCCAACCGCACTGCCCATCCCAAGCGCGGCGAGCGGCACCTGTTGCGAGAGCGGCCCGCTGCCAGCGGGCGGAGGCTCGTGCAGCGGTGGCCCCAAGCCCGGCTCGGCGTCGGGCTCGTCGGCGAGCAGCGGCTCCTCGGGCTCGGAGGCGACCGTCGGTTCGTGTGCGCCACGCACCAGGTCGCTGTAGGAGGTTCGCCGCCAGCCCAGATCGAGCGTGCGCTCGAAGCGTGCCGCCGAAAGCTCGGGTGGGGCCGCTGCCTGCGGTGCGTAGGCAGGTGGCGGGCCGAGCCGCGAGCGCTCGACCGAGATCGCGCCCGGCCGCGCCGCGGCCAGCTCCTCGAAGCGCGCGCGCACCTCCGCATCGCCGATGTCACGGTCGCCGCTCGCGGCCACATTGCCCCGCTCGTCACGACAGAACAGCAGCCGCCCAAGCGCCGAGTGGCGGCTGTCGCGGGAGCCGGCCCACCAGAGCACCGCCTGCTGGGAAGCGCGGGTGAGCGCCACGTAGAGAAGGCGAAGATCCTCGCCACGCTCCTCCCGAACATGCTGCCGGTAGTGCGCGGCGTAGTCGCGGCCGGTGAGCGAGACATCGAGGGCCCGGCGCTCGCCGGCGTCCGGATCGTGGAAGACCACCGGGTCGCCACTCTCGACCAGGCGGGTCGGCTCCCATGCGAACGGCAGATGGACGATGGGGAACTCGAGTCCCTTGCTGCGATGGATCGTCAACACCTGCACCGCAGCCGCATCGGACTCCAGGCGCCGCGAGCGCTCCTCGCTGCGGACATCGACGTCCGCCTCGGCGATCCGCCGGCGCAGCCAGCGCACGAGCGCGCTCATCCCCAGGCGACGGGCGTTCGCCTCCGCATGCAGCAGCTCACCGATGTGACGGAGGTCGGTGAGCGCTCGCTCTCCGCCGGCGATGGAGAGCAGGCGCTCGGGCAAAAGCTCCGAGCGCGTGATGCTCTCAAGCAGCGAGGCGACGCCGGCGGTGCGCAGGACGCGGGCAAGCTCGTGTAGGCGCCGGTGCAGGCGCTCGCGCTCTGAATCGCTCGCGAGCGCCAGGCGCTCGGCGCTCCAGCCGAGGAAATGGCCGATGGCGGCGCGGTCGGCGGTAGCGCGGAGGCTCGGTTGCTCGAGAGCTTCGAGCAGGGTCAGCCAATGCTTCGCCGCGTCGCTGGCGAAGACGCTGCCGGTGCCGTTGGTGACGGCGGGCACGCCAGCCTGGGAGAGCCGCTCCCGCACAAGCTCGGCCTGCCGGTTGGTTGCAACCAGCACCGCCACATGCTCGGGCGCGAGCGGCACGTGGGCGAGCGGCTGCCCTTGCGGGTCCCGGCGCTCGATCACGGCGCCGCTTGCGAGCAGCGCGACGATCTCCTGCGCGAGGTCGGCAACCACGTGCTCGCGCGCGGGGAGGGCGGCGGCGTAGCCCCGGGGCGTAAGGCCCACGTCCTCGCGGGCCACGAGCCGTACGCGCAGGGGGACCGCAATCGGAGCGCCGAGCAGTCGCGGGGCGCGGTGGGCGGGCGCAGATCGCACGCGCCGGTACTCGATCTCCTCGTGGCCCAGGCGCGCGCCGCCGAAGAGCTGGTCGTAGGCGTCGAGCAGCCCCTGGTCAGCTCGCCAGTTGATGGCGAGCGTCGCGCGCTTGTGCGCGCTGCGGGCCGCCTCCAGGTAGGAGTACACGTCGGCGCCACGGAAGGCGTAGATCGCCTGCTTGGGGTCGGCGATCAGGATCAGCGCCCGCTCGGGCGAGGCGAAGGCCCGGCGGAGGATGCTCCATTGCACGCGGTCTGTGTCCTGGAACTCGTCGACCAGCACGACCTCGAAGCGAGCGCGCAGGCGCGCCGCGGCGAGCTCGCCCTCCTCCCCGGCGAGCGCCAGCTCAAGACGGCTCAGCAAATCGTCGTAGGTGATCACCCCCAGCTCGCGCTTGCGTCGCTCGAGCTCGCGCCGGACGACGTCGGCAAGGCGGACGCGCATCGCCTGCGGCTCATGTGACGCCTGCACCAGCGCCGCATCAGCATGAAGGATCGCGGCGCGGCCGATCGTGGCAGCTTTCGCGAACGGGAGCTTGGACCGATCGGGGTCGGCGACTCCCCGATAGAAGCGACGTACGTAGAGGTCGGCGATCACCTCATCGGCGAGGCCGCTCAGGTCGTCGACGAAGACGGCATCGGGCTCGAGATCGGCGGCGACGCCGAGGCTGGCCAGCACCTCCTGGCAAAAGCCATGTGTGGTCGTGATCGTCGCGGCGTCGAAGTCGGCCAGCGCACGCGCAAGCCGCGCCAGCCGCAGCTCGGCCTGCTCCCGACCGTCCGCTAGCAGCAGCGCCACGATCGGATCTGCGCTCGAGGCGCTCCCCGGCGACGGTGGCCCTGTCATCGGTCGAGCCGCCCTCCGCGCGGTGAGCGCGGACGGGGCCGCTGCCCTGGCCAGCGCGCGCTCGAGGCCGAGCCGCACCGTGACGAGTCGCTCACGTACGCGCTCGCGCAGCTCCCCCGTCGCGATTCGGGTGAAGGTCACCAGGAGCAGCCGCTCGATCGGCACCCCCTCGGCGAGGTAGCGGGTGGCGAGCGCGGCGATCGTATGCGTCTTGCCGGTGCCCGCGCTCGCCTCGAGCACGGTCACCCCCCGCGGCAGCGGACCGCACAGGTCAAACGGCGGCGGCTGCACCGTCCTCCCCGACCACCTCAGGGGTGCTCCTCGAGCTGCTCGAGCGCAAGCAGGCCATCCCACAGGCGGATGGCGAGCCGCTCGAACCGACTTGCGACGCTCAGCTCCCAGCCCGGCCCCTGCTCATCCTCGGCGGGTGAGGTCCGCAGCAGCCGCTCGAAGTTGACGGCACCGCCCAGGACCAGCTGGTGCTCCGGCTCGCGGTTCTCGCCCCATGACCCCCTCGCTCTGGGGTTCCAGCACTCCTCCGCCTCCCGCCGGGCGTCGAGCCCCCGGGTGCGGGCGGCCGCGTAGGCGGCGGAGGTGCGGCAGAAGATCGGCAGCGGCTCGCGCATCCCCCGCGCGCGCAGATCGAGCAGCAGCGCGAGCTGCTCTGCCGCGAGCGTCTGCCGCTCCCCGGGCGTGCGCCCGAGCGGGCCGATCCGCTGTAGCGCGACACCCCCGCTGCCGCGGCCGACGGTGAGCGCCCGCCATGGCCGCGCCGGACAGGAGAGCGTCAAGGCCAGCAGCCGCGCCCAGCTGGAGAGCCGCTGCTGCGCGTCCAGGCGCGCGTAGGTGCCGGCCAGCAGGAGATCGCCGCTCACGCCCGGGATCGTTCCGGTCAAGGTGCCGCCGTCGGGCAGCGCGCAGTGGAGGTCGAGCGGCTCCGCGCGCGCCGCGCCGTGCTCGCAGAGGACCTCGTGGATTGCGCTTGCCTGCGTGAAGATCTCCCTCAGCGCGGGCGCGCCAAGCTGGCCGGGGGGCAGGTTGCCGCGCGCGATCGCGGCCAGGCAGGCGGCGCGGGGCGGGACGCCGGCGAGCAGGGCGTCCAGCAGCTGCTGGCCGATCCGCCACCGCTCGAGAGGACCCAGCTCGATCGGCAGTCGATCCTCGGGCAGCTCCTCAGGGTCTGCCAGAGCGATCCCCAGGCGGCGGCGGAGGAACGCTCTCACCGGGTGGCGGAGGAAGCGCAGCAGCTGCTCGAGCTCAAGCGCGTCCTCGTGCAGCGGCGGGAGGGGGCGCTCGAGGAACGGTGGCTGCGGACGGCGCGGCCCAAGTGCGCCGCGAGCGCCGCGCAGCGCCGGATCCGCAAAGCCCCAGCTGCGCCCGGGGATGATCGCGCCGCGGGTGAAGTTGCGCGGATCGAATGGCTGTAGCGGGTGATGAATGAGCACCTGGGAGGTCGCGGTGGTGCCGCAGCCGCAAGCGGCCTGCTCGATCGCATCGAGCAGCTCGCCGACCGGCACAGAGGGTGGCCGCACCGCGCCGGTGCGCTCGTCGGCGCCGGCGAACGTGATGATCAACCGCTCGCGTGCCGCCATCAGCGCATCGAGCAGCAGCTGGCGGTCCTCGCTGCGGCCGTCGCGCTCGCCGATCAAGGGGCGCTCCAGCAGCACATCCTCGCCGTCGTGCGGCGGGCGGCGCGGAAACGCGCCGTCGTCGAGGCCGAGCAGGCAGACCACGCGATGCGGGACCGAGCGCATCGGCATGAGCGTGCAGATCGTGAGGTGGCCGGTGCGGAAGTTGGCCCGCGTGGGGCGGGCCGCTAGTCGCTCCGCCAAAAGGGCGCGGACCTCGGCCGGCGCGAGCGCGGCGGTTGAGCCTTCGGCTTCGCTCGCTAGCTCGGCGAGCAGCCGCTCGAGCTGAGCACGCTGCCAGCTGTCGTGGTGGCCCGGCAGCGCCAGCAAATCGACGGCGCCACGCAACGCGTCCACCCATGCCTCGAGCGGCTGCGCCACCGAGAGCGAGTCGAGGACGTGCCCGAGGCGCTCGATCAGCTCGGCGAAGCGCCCCGCGAGGTCGATCGAGCCCGAATCGACATCGTCGAGGGGAAGCACTCGCGCGAACCGTCGCAGCCGGTCCTCGCTCATGGCCACGCCGAGCAGCAGGCGGTCGAGGCCCGCGCGCCAGGTGCCCTCGCCGACGCGCTCGAGGCGGAACGGCCTGCGATGTGCGCGATCGAGGCCCCAGCGCACGCCCGCAGCTTCGCACCAGGTGCGCAGCTGCGCGAGCTCTTCGTCGTCGAACCCAAAGCGGCGCCTGACCGGCTCACGATCGGCGAGGTCGAGGACCTGTGCGGCTGTCACCCTCCCTCCCGCAAGCTCAAGCAGCTCGGCTGCGATCGCCAGCAGCGGGTTCGTCTGCCGCGGCGAGCGATCGGCAAGTCGCGTCGGCAGGGTGAGCGGCTCCCAATCGGCGTCCGACTGCCCTTCCGGCGCTGCGAACGCCGCCTCAATCAACGGCGCGAACTCCTCGATCGCGGGACACATGACGATCACCTCGCGAGGCTCGAGCGTCGGATCCGCGGCGAGCGCATGCAGGATCGCCTCGCGCAGCACCTCGACCTGGCGGGCGCGGCCGTGACAAGCGTGGATGCGGATGCTCTCGTCGGCTGGATCAAGCTGCGGGCGGCGCTCCGGCTGTCCAGCCAGCGGCGCGCCGGGGGGAGCGCGATTCTCGCGCACGTCGGCCTGGATCAGCTCGAGCAGCGTCGGGCGCCGGTGCCGATCCGCCCGCGGCGTGGGATGAAGGTGCTCGGCGGCGGGGCCCGCGCCGGACGCCAGCAGCAGCTGGAGCTCCCGCGAGTCGCGACCCCATGAGCGCAGCAGAGGGTTGCGCACAAGCTCGCCGCTCCGATCCTCGGCGCGCACGGCAAGAGGAGACGGGAGCGGCGCGGCGCGGAGCGAGTCGGCAATCGCCTCCCAGAGCGCCGGCGAAGGGTGCAGGAGGAAGAGGTGCAGCTCGCGGCCCTCCCCGAGCGCGCGCAGCACGCGCAGCAGCCCGGGCGGCAACCTGCTCAGCCCGAAGACCGCAAGCCGCGGCGGCAGCGGCAGCAGCTCCGGCTGGCGCGCGATCAAGGCGCAAGCAGCCTCCGCCCGCTCGGCTGGGTCCGGCGTGCCGATGCGGGTCCGCAACCGCCTGAACAGCTCCGCCTGCCAGGGGGCTGAGGAGCCCGCCTCGGCGAACACCGGGACAGTGTGGGGGTGCGCCAGGTCGCCTGTCCGCCATGCCTCGAGCAGGGCAGGGCGCTCGAGCGCATAGCGATGAAAGAGCGCTGCCATGTGCCGGACGATGCCGAGCCGGCGTGGGCGAAGATACGGCTCATCCGCGCGACCGTGGCCGAGGTAGCGTGCGACGGGCTCGAGCCAGGGCTCATCCAGCGAGCGCTCGAGCACCTCAAGCAACGGCCAGCATGCGCGCTCGGGCAGCCAGGGATCCTCGCCCGGCGCGATCCCAGAGGCGGCGGCGAGCGTCTCCTCAATCAGCTGGGACGGCGAGGGGAACGCGATCCCTGCGCAGATGCCGTCGCCGCGCTCGGGCCGGGCGCCGAGCTGGGTGGAGAGCTGCTGCGAGAGCCAGCGCTCCACGCCCCGGGTGGGCACGGCGACCAGCTCGATGGCGAGCGGATCTGGAAGCGGTTCGCGCAGCAGCGCCGCAAGCGCCTGAGCGAGGCCGTCGGCGCGGTCGGAGCGGTGGACATGCAACATCGCGTCGGCCTTCCCCCACAACCCGGATCCAAGGCGGCGATCGATTATCACCTCGCTGCCGGCGGAGAGGGCCGCCGGCCTGCATCCGTTGCACCGCCCGCGCCGGGGGCGCAAGCAGGAGCTGTCCACCGGGTCTAGCGGTGATAGCGTCGGCGCCCGATGAGGGCCAGCCGTCGGGAGCGCCCATCTCGAGCCCGCTTGCTCGGCGCGCTGGCGGCAGCCGGGGTTGCCTTGGCCGGCTGCGGCGGCGGCCACCGCCCGCCGCCCGCGATTCCCAACGGCCGCCACGTCGCCGCCGCGACGATGCAGCAGCTCCTTGCGCGCGTGCTTCCGGGCACCCGCATCGCGACTGCGGTCAACCTGCGCGAGGCGCGCAGGGAGCTTCATCTGCCGGCGGACCAGCCGCTCGCCCCGCGCGCGTTGACAGAGTCCACCACCGACCCTCCTCGCTCTGCGCCCACCGCCCATCGGCGGGCCGCCATCGCCGCTCTGACGCAGCTCGCCTCGCTGGCGATGCCACTCTACGACGACAGCCCATTGTTCTCGGCGCTCGAGCTCGGCAGGGTGACCGGCGCCGTGCAGTTCGGCGGGGTCGAGCACAGCGGCCTGTTGATCGCAACCTCCGAGCCGCCGGCGCAGATCGAGCGCTCGCTGCTCAACGCCGGCTGGAGCAAGGTGGACGGCGGCTTCCGCTACCCACACGCCGTCGCCCCTGGCGGGAGGGTGCTCGCGCACTCCAAGGTGGCGCTGTTCCCCGGGGGGCTGGTGCTCGCCTACCAGCCCGAGGACGCGGATGATGCGGCCGAGCAGAGCACTGCTGCGCGCAGCGATGCGCAGCTGCTCGCGCTCCTCGCGCGCTCCTCCGCACCTGCCCGCTTCGCCACGGTCGACAGCGCGTGCCTGCGCGAAGAGCTCGCTGCCGAGCGCCTGGCGCCCCGCATCGCGATCGTGTCGGTGCGCCCGAAGCAGACACCCAATCTGGGCCGGGTGATCCTCGCGAGCGGCGACCCCGACCTGGCAGGGCTGGGGCTGGCCGTCTCTCCGCCGATCCTGCAGGACGGGAGAGTTGTGATCACGGTGCGCTATCTCCGAAGCTCGCGGGCGCCGGCGGGGACCGTCGTGGAGCTTGCGCGCGACGCTCCTGTCTACCGTTGCTCCTGAGACCGCGAGCGTCAGCGATCCGCGAGCGCCCACGCGCCGAGCCCCACTGCGCCGAGCGCCGCCACCAGCGAGATGACCATTCCGGGCTTCGGCGCGCCGCCGCGCAGCGCCAACGCGGCCGCCGCTGCGTCGGCTGCATCGGCCGCGAGCCCAAGCGCCAGCCACAGCCGTCGCGCCTCCCTTGAGGCGGCGAGCGCGCCGACGCCCAGGAGGAGGTCGCGGGCGCCGACCATGCGCGTGATGAAGACGGCCGCCGGGTCCTCGACCTCCCGCAGGCGGAGCCCGCGCACGAACAGCCCGGGCGCGGAGAAGGCGCTCAGGCCGATCGCGATCCGCGCCGCTGGGAGCCCCTTGCACAGATAGGTCGCTGTCTTGCTGCCTGCGGCTCCAGCGCCGGCGGCGAATGGAGGCTCCATCGGCTCAGCCTACTGCACGCGCGGCGGAGGGCTGGCCGGCTGGGCGCTTGGTGGGGCGCCGTTCGAGCTGGTGCTTGCCTGGGGCGAGCCTGTCGAGCCGGGCGGCGGCAGGTGCACCTCGACCAGGCAGCCGCGCGAGGAGCCACCGGCGGGGAACGCCCGTGCGAGCGCGTCGGCGATCAGCATCGCCCGATAGCGGTAGCCGGGCGAGCTGTAGTGGATGCCGTCGACGATGAACCAGCTGGGCTGCACGACGGAGGCCCAATCGAAGACGCGCATGTTCGGATAGCGCCGGCAGGCGCGCTCGAGCGCGGCGTTCCAAGCCTGCATGTTGCGCTCCGCATACGGGCCGCTGGCAAGCAGCGTGCGCACGTTTACCCACATCACCGGCTGTGAGCCGATCAGCGACATCATCCGCTGGATCCGCTGCGCGTCGCTCACGCTCGAGCCCACGTACACATCGGCGCTGTCATTGGTGCCAAGCGCGAGCACCCAGCAGCCGTGGTAGCCCGAGCGCTTGAGCTGCTGGGCCAGCTCGTACATATCGGCCTGCCCGTCGAGGTGCTCCACGATCGAGTCGCCCCCATGGATCTCATAGACCTGGTGGACGGCTCCCACGCGCGCGTACTGCGCTTCGATCCGCTGGCGGGGGTCGGGCAGATAGTTGGGTGAAGTGAGCCCGTCGGATGTGGAGTCACCGAAGTGCGCGACGCTGCGGCAAGAGCTGCGCGACGGGTTGCCGGAGATGACCTTGGAGACCAGCGGCGGGGCGCCATCGCGGTGATGAGTGGGCACCGGCGGCAGGTGCACGACCGCCGCGGCGGCTGCCACCGGGGCGGCGGATGAGCGCGCGGGCGGTCTGATCGCGATGAGCGCGATTGCCGCTGCTCCCGCTCCCGCCAGCAGTGCGGCGGCCAGGCGCGACCATGGCGAGAGGGCGCCCAGCCCGCGCCGCCGCGCGCGCGAGAACCACGCCTCCAGCCGCCCTGCGCGGACCGGAGACTCCACGAAGCGCCAGGAGAGGTCCGCAAGCGCAAAGCTCGCAGCCACCTGGGCCAGCGCCCGTAGCGGCGAGATGCCCTGGGATAGCACCGGCGTGGTCAGGGCGATGATCGGCAGATGCCAGAGATAGATGCCGTAGGAGCGCACTCCGATCCAGCGCAGCGGCTGCGCGCCGAGCACGCGGCCGATGCGAGAGGCCGGGTGGGCCGCGGCCGCGATCACGAGCACGGTCGCCGCCGACAGCGCGACCATGCCGCCGTGGTAGAGGAAGGGCGAGTATTCGCCCACGCGCCAGATCAGCACGATGATCCCGGCCAAGCCGATGATGCCCGCGAGGTCGAGGATGCGACGAGCGCCGGCGGCGACTTGCGGCAGCAGCGCCTCACGCGGCCAGACCATCGCCAGCGCGGCGCCGAACAGCAGCCCGAAGGCGCGCGTGTCGGTGCCCTCGTAGATGCGCGTGGGGTCAGCCGTCGGGTGGTAGAGCGCCGCCATCTCAAACGCCGAGGCGCCGGCCATCAGCAGCGTCGCCAGCGCGAGCCGGGGCCTCAGCCCATGGGCGTGGGCCGATTCTGGGATCGCCCGGGCGCCGAGCAGGAGCAGCCACGGCCACAGCAGGTAGAACTGCTCCTCGACCGCCAGCGACCACAGATGGCCGAAGGGCGGCTGCGGACCAAAGCGGGCAAAGTAGGAGGCGTGCTGGACGATCTGCCACCAGTTGTTCACGTAGAGGAACGCCGCGAGCGCATCGGCGCGGGCCTGGTCAAGCTGCGAGCGGTGGTCGAGGGCGATCCAGGCGCAGATGACGATCAGCATCAGGTAGAGGCCAGGCAGCAGGCGTCGGGCCCGGCGGCGCCAGAAGTCGCCGAGCGGCCGCGTTCCGTCGATCCAGCGCGCGAGCAGCAGATCCGTGATCAGATAGCCGCTCAGCGTGAAGAACACGCCGACCCCGAGCAGCCCGCCCGGTGCCCAGCTGAAGCCGAGGTGGTAGGCGATCACGGCGAGCACCGCCAGCGCCCGGAGGCCGTCGAGGCCCGGCGCGTACCGCTCGCCTCTCACCGACGGCTCAGGCATGACTGATCGAACGCTCTCGCATGTGCCCCACTCGCGGCGCCAGGGGACGGCCGGGCCGCAAAGGTTGGCACACGCCCATCTCCCTCGCCGGGCGGATCGCTGCAGGGGGATCAATCCGGCTCAAGCGCCCCTGCGGGAGCGACACGAGGAAGCCTCTCGATCGGCGCAGAGCGCGCGGAAGGCGCTCCAGCCAGCGCTGGTGCGGCGCGAGGTCAGCCGCGCGCGCCCTGCTGCGGCGCCACGGTCAGTGCAACAGGATCCGCACCGCGATCACCAGGCATCCTAGCCCCGCTCCGAGCGCGACGTGGGCGATCAGCTCGCCTCCCTTTAGCCGTGCGCGCAACCCGGCGATCAGCTCGATCGCGAACACCACCACCGCCGCCGTCCAAGTGGCCGCGGCGATGGCGGTGCCGAGGGCCGCCCCCCCTAGCCCGAAGAGGATCAGCATAAGCAGCGGGATCGCCGCGCCGCCGAGCAGCGGCAGTTCGTGCTCGGCGGCCGCCAGCAGGCCTGGGAGGGTCAGCTTCCGGCGCTCGCGAAGCCGCCGCGCCGTGTATGTCGCGTACGCGTGCGCAAGGCCGTACAGGACGATCGCCGCGAGCACCGCCGCGACTGTCTCCAAGTAGGTCTCATGGGCTGCGCGCTCCGCGCCGAGCAGCGCGCCGACCGTGATCGTCCCGTAGACGGCGCCGGCGGCGTTGCGCTCCATGGCGGCATTCTGCCGAGTGGGCGGCATGCGGGGGCAAGAAGCCTGAGCTTGCGCGAATCTCAGCCGAGCTCGCTCGCCAGATCGCTCACGGGCGAGCTGGTGCGCGGAGGCGCGAAGGCTGAGCTGCGCAACCTCACGTAGCGCGTGCCGGTGGCGAGCGCGCTCGCTGCGACGAGCGAGGCCACCTCCAACCAAAGCGGGGGCTGGCGGTAGACGCCGTGGAGCACGCCGAGCGCCCCGAGGCTGAGGCCGAGCGTGAGCAGGTAGATCACACCGCCGGCGGCATACTGACGCGCGAGCCTGCGCCGCCCGTGCAGCTGGAAGGTGAAGCGGCGGTTGGCTTGCGTGTTGGCGAGCGCCGTGATCGCGAGCGCGAGCGCGTCGGCACCGCCATCGTCGATCCTCGCCGCGAGCAGCACGTACAGGAGCGCGTAGGCGATCGTCGACAGTGCGCCGATCAGCAAGAACCGCGCAAGAGGGGTTGCAAGCCGCAATCGCAGCACCCCGCGCAGATCATCGAGCGCGGTGGGAACGATGTCCACCCGCGTGTCCGGGTCCTCGACCCAGTCGACAGCGACCTCGCCGATCCGCATCCCATGGCGCTCGGCTAGCACGAGCAGCTCGGTGTCGAAGAACCACTCCTCATCGCGCACCTGCGGCAGCAGCTTGCGGGCCGCATCGGCGCGGATCGCCTTGAAGCCGCACTGGGCGTCAGAGAAGCCGACCCGGAGCGTAAGCCGCAGGATGCGGTTGTAGGCTCGGGATATCAGCTCTCGCTTGCGAGAGCGCACGATCCGCGCTCCCGGTGCCAGCCTCGAGCCGATCGCCACCTCGCAATGGCCCGAGACGATCCCTGCCAGCAGCGGCAGCAGCGCGCGCAGATCGGTCGAGAGATCGACGTCCATGTAGCAGAGGACCTCGGCGGGACTGACGCTCCAGGCTGCGCGCAGCGCGCGCCCACGCCCCTTCTGGTCCAGGTGCAGCACGTGCGTGCGGTCGAGCTCGCGCGAGAGCCGATTGGCGACCTCGAGCGTCCCGTCGCTGGAGGCGTTGTCGGCGATGACGATCCGCCACGCCCACGGCAGGTTCTCCTGCAGGAACGAGTGCAGCCGGCGGATCGAGCGCTCGAGCGCCGCCTGCTCGTTGTAGACGGGGACCACCACCTCCACCAAGGGCGCACGCAGCCCAGCTCGTCGTGCGCCCTTGACGGTGGCGGGACGCTTGGGCTTGGGGGGCAATTGCTCGTCGGTGGTGGCCACTCGGCAGTCTCCGCGTATTCCACAACGCCTCCAGAGAGCCTTCCCCCATCGGCGTGAGCGGTAGGTTACGGCTTGCCTAAGGCGGCTCCGGGGGCGACCGGCGCTGGCTTAGGGCCAGAATAGCGGGGAGTTGGCGGGAGGGCGCCTGCGCTTGCCAGTGCGCTCGCGCAGGCGCGCCTCTCGCCCGGGTATGATCGGCGCGATGGCGCTCGCCCCCGGCACCCATGAGCTTGGTCCGCGCGATGGGCGGATCGAGGTGCACACCTTTCGCGAGGGCCTCGCGCAGAGGGCGGGCCACGATCTGATCATCGAGGTCACCGATTGGAGGGCGAGGGTCGAGGCGACGCCGGAGGGCAGCATCTCGTCGGTCTCCTTCGAAGCCGATCCGCGGTCGCTCGAGGTGCGCGAGGGAAGGCACGGCGTCAAGCCGCTCACCGATTCCGACCGGCAGGAGATCAAGCGCAACATCGAGCAGAAGGTGCTCGGAACGCAGCCGATCCGCTTCCAATCCAATGCGATCGAGTCGGTTGGAGGGCTGACGATCCTGGGCGAGCTTGAGATCGCCGGCAGGCGACGGCCGGAGAGCTTCGAGCTTGAGATGTCCGACGGCCATCTGCGAGGCCGGCTGTCGATCGTGCAGAGCGAGTTCGGAATCAAGCCCTACCGGGCTTTCATGGGGGCGCTGAAGGTGCGTGACGATGTCGAGGTGACGCTCGACATCGCGCTGCCGCGCGCCTGAGATCGTGAACGACGACTGGCGCCTGCGGGTGAGGCTTGGGGAGGGGGGCGTGGCGCACGCGCTGCGCGAGCGGCTCGACGCCGGTGTGCTCGAGCACGATCTCAAGTCCGCCTTCCATGATCGTGTCATCGTCTCGATCGACGGTCCCGAGCTGTTCTGCTATGCGGGCACGCGCGAGCAGGCCGAGCGCGCACTCGCGCTGATCGAGCGGCTCGCCGGCGAGCACGGCTGGGAGCTTGAGACGAGGCTCGAGCGCTGGCATCCGCTGGCGGAGCGCTGGGAGGCTCCAGACAAGCCCCTGCCGAGCACCCCAGAGGAGGTTGCGGCCGAGCACGGGGAGATGGTCGAGGAGGAGCGGGGCGAGGCCGAGGCCGGTCATCCCCCGTGCGAGTTGCGTGTTCAGCTGCGCTCCCGGCATGACGCGGTCGCGCTCTCGCGCGATCTCGAGCGCGAAGGGATCCCGCACGTGCGCCGCTGGCGGCGCCTGCTCGTTCCCTGCCCCGATGAGGACAGCGCCGCCGAGCTCGCGCAGCGAGTGCGCACGCTCGCGCCCGAGGGCGCCGAGGTGGAGATCGCGCAGACCCAGTCAATCGGTGGCCTCGGTCCGAATCCGTTCGCAATCTTCGGCGGGCTCGGCGGCTGACCAAGGGCCCTTGGCTTTGCCCGTGTAGCGGGCTTCTCGGTGCCGCGACTCAGCCCAGCGCGCGCGCCAGCACCGCGGCCCCCCTGCGCAGCTCCTCCTCGGTGTGTGCGGCGCTTGCAACCGCGCGCAGCCGCGAGGTGCCCTCCGGCACGGTTGGCGGGCGGATCGCCTGCACGAACACGCCGTCGGCGAGCGCACGCTCGCTCGCACGCAGCGCCGCCTCCGGCCGGCCGACGATCAGGGGGATGATCGGGGTCTCGCCCGCCGGTGGGCGCAAGCCGTGGCGGGCTAGCTCCGCGCGCAGCAGATCCGCGTTCGCGCGCAGCCGCGCGAGCAACGCCGGCTCTGCGCGCATCAGCTCAAGCGCCGCCAGCGCGGCGCCGACCGCCGGCGGGGGCAGCGCGGTCGAGAAGATCAGGGTACGCGCCCGGTTGAGCAGATACTCGGCGAGGGTCGCCCCGCAGCAGGCGAATGCGCCGTAGCTGCCAAGAGCCTTGCCAAGCGTGCCGATCACGACATCGACTTCGCGCTCGAGCCCGAGCGCGGCGACGAGGCCCCGGCCGCCCGGCCCGAGCACGCCGGTCGCGTGTGCCTCGTCGACAAGCACGCGCGCGCCATGCGCCCGAGCCAACTCCACGATCCCCGCCAGCGGCGCGAGATCGCCGTCCATCGAGAACACGGCGTCGGTGACGATCAGCGCCCGCCGCTGTCCGGCGCGCCGAAGTCCCGCCGCGAGCGAGTCGAGGTCGCAATGCTCGTAGATGATCGTCTCCGCGCGCGCAAGGCGGCAGCCGTCGACGATCGACGCGTGGTTGAGCCGATCGGAGAGGATCACCTCGCCGGGCCCGGCGAGCGCCGGGATCACGCCGGTGTTCGCAAGATAGCCCGAGCCGAACAGCAGACAGCGCTCAAAGCCCTTGAGGCTCGCCAGCTGGCGCTCAAGCTGCTCGTGCAGCGCAGTGTGCCCACAGACAAGCGGCGATGCGCCGGCGCCTGCCCCCCAGCGCGAGGCTGCCTCCGCCGCAGCCGCGCGCAGCCTCGGGTCGCCGGCCAGTCCCAGGTAGTCGTTCGCGCACAGCAGCAGTGCCTCGCGCCCGTCGATCCGGACCCGCGCTCCAAGTGCGCTCTCGAGCAGCGCTCGCCGGCGGTGAAGGCCGGCAGCGCGCAAGCTGGCAAGCTCGGCGTCGGCGGCGGTGCTCGGGGGCAGCTCGCCACACTTCACGCAGCGCGCCCGCCAGCGCCTCGGCAGCACTTGGACGACGAGCTTGCGTCCGCAAAAGACACAGAAGCGAGGTGGGTCCGTGGCCCCCTGGCGACGTCGGCAGTCGGCATGCTCGCCCTCGCCAGCCGGGCGCCCGCAGCCCGCGCAGTAGGCTGTGCCGACGGTCTCAGAGGGCGCGGACGGGGGACCCGTCACAGCGTCCGGGAGAGCTCCTTGATCGGCATCCGCAGCTCGGCCAGCAACGCCAGGTCCAGCTCCGGCGGACGGCCGAGCGTCGTGAGGTAGTTGCCCACGATCAGAGCGTTGATCCCGCCGAGCATCCCTTCACGGGTGCCGAGGTCACCGAGCGCGAGCTCGCGCCCGCCGGCGAACCGCAGGACCGTGCGCGGCAACGCCAGGCGAAAGGCGGCGATCGCCCGCAGCGCGTCCGCCGCGGCGGGGGGCTCGAGTGCGGCGAATGGCGTTCCCGGCCTCGGGTCGAGGAAGTTGAGCGGCACCTCGTCGGGTTCGACCGACGCAAGCTGGGCGGCAAGCTCGGCGCGCTGCTCAAGCGACTCGCCCATGCCGATGATCGCTCCGCAGCAGACCTCCATCCCCGCCTCACGCACCAGCTGCAGGGTGGCGAAGCGCTCCTCCCAGGTGTGGGTGCTCACCACCTGCGGGAAATAGGAGCGGGCCGTCTCCAGGTTGTGGTTGTAGCGGTGCACCCCCAGTTCGCGCAGCTCGTACGCCTGCTCGCGCGTCAGAATCCCCAGCGAGCAGGCGACATTGATCTCGACCGCGGCGCGGATCGCGGCAACAGCATCGCGCACCTGCGCCATCAGCCGCTCGTCCGGTCCGCGCACGGCGGCGACGATGCAGAACTCGCTCGCGCCGCTGGCAGCCGTCTCGCGCGCAGCTGCGACCAGCGAGGGGATGTCGAGCCGCGTCGCGCGCACGGGCGTGTCAAAGCGCCCGGACTGCGCGCAGAAATGGCAATCCTCGGGGCATCCGCCGGTCTTGATCGAGACGATGCCCTCAACCTCGACTTCAGGTCCACACCAGCGCATCCGCACCCGATGCGCGAGCTCGAGCGCCTCGGGAATCCGCTCGTCCGGCAACCTCAGCACCTCGAGCACCTGCTCCTGGGCTAGGCCGACGCCGTGCTCAAGCACCTGTTCGGCGGCGAGCTCGAGCACGTCACTCATCCGATCCCCCCAATCTCGGGCGGGAGAGCGCTCATGCGCGCGCGGCCGCCAGAAGCGCCGCGGCGATGCGGGCTAGGTCCTCCTCGCCGGTCACGTACGGCGGCATCGTGTAGATCAGGTCGCGGAATGGCCGCAACCATACGCGTTCGGCGAGTGCGGCGGCGGTTGCCCGCCGCAGGTCGACCGGCTGGTGCAGTTGGATGACGCCGATCGCCCCAAGCACGCGCACGTCGGCCACCCCCGGCAGCTCACGCGCAGGCTCAAGCTCGGCCCCAAGCACCCGCTCGATCCGCGCCACGTCATCACGCCAACCGCCCGACGCAAGCAAATCGAGGCTTGCGAGCGCGACGGCGCACGCCAGCGGGTTGGCCATGAACGTCGGGCCATGCATGAGGGCGCCGCCGGGTCCGGCGGAGATCGCCTCGGCCACCGCGGGCGTGCAGAGCGTCGCGGCAAGTGGCAGGTAGCCACCGGATAGCGCCTTGCCGACGCACATCACGTCAGGGGCGATGCCCGCGTGCTCGCAGGCGAACAGCGCGCCGGTGCGGCCGAAGCCGGTGGCGATCTCATCGAGGATCAAAAGCAGCCCGTAGCGGTCGCACGCCTCCCTCAGCAGGCGCACGACGGCGGGGCTGTAGAAGTGCATCCCACCGGCGCCCTGCACGATGGGCTCGACGATCACGCCGGCGAGCTCGTGGGCGTGGCGCTCGAGCGCGGTGGCGAGGGCCGCCTGCCAACGCGGTTCGAGCGGGCGCTCGAACCCACCCGGCGGGCGCTCGACGAACAGGTGCTCGGCGAGCGTGCCGGAGAACAGCCAGTGCATGCCGCCGACGGGGTCGCAGAGCGCCATCGCCCCGAACGTATCCCCGTGGTAGCCGCCGCGGAGCGTCAGCAGGCGTCGTCGCTGCGGCGCCCCGACCGCCACCTGGTACTGCAGGCACATCTTGATCGCGACCTCAACGGCCACCGAGCCGGAGTCGCTGAAGAAGACGTGCTCAAGCCCATCGGGCGCAAGCTCCGCAAGGCGCGCAGCCAACAGTGCGCCCGGCTCGTGGGTGAGACCGCCGAACATCACGTGCGCCATCCGCTCGAGCTGACGGGTGAGCGCCCCATCGAGTGCCGGATGGCGGTAGCCGTGCACGGCGCACCACCAGGAGGACATGCCGTCGATCAGCTCGCGACCGTCGGCAAGACGCAAACGCACGCCGGCAGCCGATACGACCGGCAGCGGCGGGTCCGGCGCGGGAAGGGGGCTGTACGGATGCCAGGCGTGGCGGCGGTCGAGGGCGAGCAGCTCCGCGGCGGAGCGCGGGCCGCCACCGGCTGGAGGTCGAATCGGCCCTGCGGCTTGCGCCTGCCGACCCGCGGCCACGCGCTCTCGCTCCTAGAGGGTGAAGACGATCTTGCCGAACAGCTCGCCGGAGAGCATCCGGCGGAAGCCCTCGCGCGCGTCGGCGAGTGGCAGCGTCGAGTCGATCACAGGTCGGACGCCGCGCTGCACGCACAACGCCAGCAGCCGCTCGAGCTCCTGGAGCGTGCCCATCGTCGAGCCGATCACCGACAGCTGCAGGAAGAAGATCCGGGTCAGCTCCGCCGGCGGCTGATCGCCGCTCGTCGCGCCGGAGATCACGATCCGCCCGCCTGGCTTGAGCGCGCGCACCGAGTGGCCCCAAGTCGCCGAGCCGACCGTCTCCATCACCGCGTCGACGCGCGCCGGCAGACGCGCACCTGGCTCGTAGACGTCGTCGGCGCCAAGCTCGAGCGCCCGACTGCGCTTCTCCGGATCGCGCCCTGTCGCCCACACGCGCACCCCAGCGGCGTGCGCAAGCGCAATCAGCGCGGTCGCAACGCCTCCCGAGACTCCCTGCACGAGCACGGTCTCGCCGGGCTGCACGGCACCGCGCACGAACAGCATTCGATAGGCGGTCAGCCATGCCGTCGGTAGGCAGGCGGCTTCCTCGAAGGACAGCTCGGGAGGCTTCGGCAGCAGGTTGCGGCGCGGTACCGCGACCCGCTCGGCAAACGTCCCCTGGTGGCGCTCTGAGAGCAGCGAGCGCTGCGGGTCGAGGGTGTCGTCGCCATGCCAGTCAGGGTTGTTGATGACGGCATGCACGACAACCTCGCGGCCGTCCTCATCGACGCCGGCCGCATCGCAGCCGAGAATCATCGGAAGCTGCTGCTCACGCAGGCCGACGCCACGCAGCGACCAGAGGTCGTGGTGGTTGAGTGAGGCGGCTCTGACCGCGACCGTCGTCCAGCCGGGCGGGACCTCGGGCTCGGGGCGCTCGCCGACCACCAGCCCGCTAAGTGGGTCATCGCGCGAGAGCGTGGAGGCGTAGGCGCAGAGCATTCATTCCATCATCGCGCACCTGGCCCGGGCGTGCGCCGCGGACCTCCGCCTGCGAGAATGGCGCGATATGGGCAGAGTCAGCGCCAGGGCCTCGAGGAGGATCGACGCGCCTCCGGAACGGGTGCTGGCGCTGCTGCGCGACTACCGCGGTGTGCGCCAGCAGCTCCTCCCCGGCAACTACAGCGCCTACCGGGTGGAGGCCGGCGGCAACGGCAACGGCACCGTGATCGCCTACCACTTCGCTGCAGGCGGGCGCGAGCGCGACTATCGCCTGCGGGTCGAGGAGTCCGAGCAGGGGCTGCGCGAGCGCGACGAGCTCTCCTCGTTTGTCAGCACCTGGACCGTCGCGCCGTCGGGATCAGGCTGCGAGGTGACGCTTGAGAGCACCTGGGAGGGCGCGAGCGGGATCGGCGGGATCTTCGAGGGCCTGTTCGCTCCGGTCGGCCTACGGCGCATCTACAACGAGATACTCGAGCGCCTCGCCGCGCGCGTCTAGTGTAGTGTCTCGCAAATAAGTGTGGTTTGTGGTAGGATGGCTTATGCGTTTTCCTACTGCTGCTATGCCGCTGGCCGAGGGGCAGCGAGAAGTGCTTGAGAAGCTCGCGCGGTCGCAGACGGCCAGGCATCGTGATGTGCAGCGCGCGCGGGCGTTGTTGCTCGCGGCCGATGGTGTGGCGAAC
>Ga0209061_1000942_pt1 | contig 56270 bp, 50 predicted proteins | sample Coa_R1_10_FD_187157 | JGI IMG/M metagenome (GOLD analysis project Ga0209061, IMG submission 187157) | Surface soil microbial communities from Centralia Pennsylvania, which are recovering from an underground coalmine fire - Coalmine... | ecosystem: Environmental > Terrestrial > Soil >... | reverse complement strand
GCGGTAAAGCCGCCCACCGGGCCGATCTCTTCGCGCGCCAGCTGTCCCAGGGAGCGGCCCCGGCGGCGCAAGGAGAGTCCCAGGATGACGAAGTCTTGAACGCATCCACCCAGGACCGCGCCTATCACGATCCACAAAATCGAAGGTAGATAGCCGAACTGGGCGGCCAGGATGGGTCCCACGAGCGGGCCGGGCCCGGCGATCGCGGCGAAATGGTGGCCGAAGGCAATCCAGCGCGGAGTGGGTACATAATCGCGCCCGTTGTTGAGCGCCACCGCCGGCGTGTGCCGGGTGTCATCGAGCGCCAGCACGCGGGCGGCGATGAAGGCCGAATAGAAGCGGTAGCCCAGGGCGTACACGCACAGCGCCGCGATTAGGAACCAGAGCGCGTTGGGCGGGCGCTCGCCATGCAAGGCGCTGAGCACGAGCAGCGCCAACACCCCTAATGCGGTGACCGCGGTCCAGCCCACAGCGGCAACGATCTTCCTCATTACCCAGGCTCCTTCCTCTCCCGCTTCCGATCGAAAGTCGCGCAGTGCGGTGCCCTCGCGTGGCAGGACGTCGCGTAGGCTAGAATTTCTCCACCGCCGGGCGCAGATCCAGCTCCTGTGTCCAGGTGTCGCGCGGCTGGCGATAAAGCTGCCAGTAGGTCTCCGCGATCGCCTTGGGTGTCAGAGTTGTGCCGGCGCTGTCGGGACTGATGTGGCCGTCGATGATGATGTGGGCAACGTGAATGCCGCGCGGTCCCAGCTCGCGCGCCATCGATTGCGCCAGCGCGCGCAAACCGAACTTGGGCACTGCCAGCTTGACGAAATTGGCGCTGCCGCGCAACGAGGCGGTGGCCCCGGTAAACAGGATGGTGCCCCCAGCCGCCAGCATCGCGCGCGCCGCGGCTTGGCCCACCAAAAAGCCGCCCATGCATCCCACCCGCCAGCTCTGTTCAAAATCTTCCGGCGTAACGTCCAGAACACTGGCGCGGCCAAAGCCGCTGGCGTTGTAAACCACTACTTCGGGGCGGCCCAGGTCAGCCTCTACCGCGGCAAACAGGGCCTGGACCGCGGCCGGCGCGGTCGCGTCGCAGGAATACGGCTTGATGTTGCTTGCGTCGCCGCTATTGACTAGGCGCGCGACCTTGTCCAGGTTGCGCGCGGCGGCTGCTACCCGCAGCCCGCCATGGGCGAAACGCTCCGCCAAGGCCCAGCCCAAGCCCGGGCCTACTCCGACAATAACGGCGACCGCTTCTGCCACGCCGATATTCTCCTTAAATAGATTTGCGCCAGTTTAGCAGGGCAGCCGCACAACAGGAAAACCCACTGTGGCGCAATCAACATCGGGTGCCAGCTAGCGTATTTTTGTCTACGACCTTGGAAAAAATCACGACCTCTTATCCCCCCCTGACCAGGGTGGGGATGAGGGTGGGGCTAGCTCAACGCAATCTGCTGGCGCCGGACGACTTCCGGATTTTTCCGGTTGCTTGCGCCAGCTTGCTAAATTTCCGATAACTAAACTTCCGCCTCGTGACAGAAAGCGAGCAGAACGGAGGAGCAAGCAGGATGCCAGTCAGAAACAAGGTCGTATTAATAACCGGTGCAGCGCGCGGAATGGGGCGCGAGCACACGCGGGGTTTTCTCAAGCAAGGTGCCAAGGTGATCGCCACTGATCTCCTGTGGGCGCCGACAGGGGCTTCCAGCGACGAAGTCAGTTTCCTGGACGAGATCAAGGATAATCCCAACGTGTTGGTCGAGACGATGGATATTACCATCGATTCCCACGTCAAGCGGGTGTACCGCGAGGCGATGAAGAAGTTCGGGACTATCGACGTTATCCTCAATAACGCCGGGATGCGGGCGCGCGACCTTTACCCCGACGTGGGCGGACGAATCACCCTGCTGGAGACCGAAGTGGGGGATTGGCAGCGCTTGTTCGATACTCATGTGTTCGGCAATTTCCGGGTAATCAAGACCTTCAGCGCGCCGATGCTAGAGAAGCGCAGCGGCAGCATAATCAACGTCGGCACCGGCAACTTCAATCCCAACTCGATGGAAGGGCCCTATCCGATGGCCAAGGCGGCGCTGGCGCAGATGACGATGTTCTTGGCCGCCGAACTCAAGCCCTACAATATCGCCGCCAACATGCTGTTGCCCAGCTTGACCCGTACCACCGGCTCCGATACCCAGACCGCGATTCGGTTGGCTAGCGGCGGGCGCTTTTTCCCACGCCTGCGGCCCGATTCGGTGGTGCCCCTGGCCCTGTACTTGGCCGAACAGGACGCCAGCACGGGCGAGACCGGCAAGAGCTTTGAAGTACTTAAGTGGAACCAGGAACACGAGTTGGGCGGTCTGGAGAATTGGGTCTATGAAGAAGATCTCAAGACTATGAAGGAAATCAATTTTCAGATGCCCCAACGTTAGCGGCGCGCGCGGGCTGCTTCCGCATCCTGAACCGAGGCCGCCGCGCGCGCCGATGAAAGGGCGGCGGCCTCAAGCTCGCGGACGGTGTGCGCCGATCGCGAAGCGCGTGATTTGCACTAGCTATTCGGGCGACGGTATCACGAGGAGAGATGATCAAGATGGCGAAGATCGATTTTGCGCTGTGGGACGCCGTGGGCGGTTATTCGGACACCCAGCAAGAGATGGCCGATGTGTATGACGAGCACATCCGCTTTGCTCAGCAGTTGGAGCGCGACGGCTGGCATTCCTACTTCGTCATCGAGCATCAGAACTCTCCGCTGGGCCGGATTACGGCGCCTAGTGTCTACCTGACCGCGATCGCGCGCGCTACGTCCAAGCTACGCTTTGGTGCGATGATGTGGCAGTTGCCCTTCTATCATCCCATTCGCTTGGCGCAGGAAGTTGCGATGCTCGATCAACTCTCGCGCGGGCGCGTCGAGTTTGGTACGGGAATCGGCGTGCATGAGCACGAATTCATCCGCTGGGGGGTGGATTATTATCAGCGCGCCGCGATCGCCGGCGAAGTGCTGCAGATCGTCAAGATGGCCTGGACCCAGGACGAGGTCACCTTCAACGGCAAGTATTTCCATTTCGACGAGGCCTTGCCTCAGCCCAAGCCCTATCAGAAGCCTCATCCGCCGATCTGGGCCGCGGTCCACAGCGACGCGGCGATCGAATTTGCGGCCAAGAACAATTACCACGTCTCGCAGAACCTCGACACCGACGAGGTGGTCGCGCGCAAGTTTGATCTCTATCGCAAGATCTGGCGCGAGGCGGGCCATCCCGGGCCGATGCCGCGAATCTTCTTGCAGCGCCAGGTGCACGTGGCCCAGACCGACGAGAAGGCGCACGAACAAGCCCGCAAGTATCTGACCTCGCGCGAGGGCGGCGCGGTGCCGGTGGGCGGCGGCAAGATCGCCAACACGCGGATTGGTTGGGGTACTCATCCTCGCGGGATGGGGCGCGACAGCGAACGGCCCGACGACAAGGCGCGCGGCGAGACCATCCAGAAAGCGGCGACCAGCTACGAGTACAATATCGACAATGGACTGGCGATCGTGGGTAGTCCCGAGACCGTGATCCGCAAGCTGGAAGAGGGCAAGAAGCTAATTGGCTACGATATCTTCTGCACCAATCACGAGATCGGCGGGATGCCGCGCGAGTTGATCGATAATTCCGTCCGGCTTTTCGGCAAGGAGGTCATCCCCGCCTTCAAGAGCTGAAGTTCTTCGGTCCGGGGCGCGCTCTTCGCGCGCCCCGGGTGCTGTTCTGATCGCGTCTGCGGGAGCGCCGCCCCAGGTGACCCTAAGCCCTTGGCCACGTTATCCAGGGCGTCCCCCGCCTTTCTGGTCTTGCCATTAGCCCCCCCGGCCAACGCCGGTTTAGGTAACGTCCGACCAAGGGCCACGCCTGTTCTACTTTGGGTCCATCCCAGTGAGAAGCTTGCGAGGCTTGGAGGAGCGGTCGCGGCCGCTACCACGGGATTGCATTTTGCACCAACGCCGCATGATACTGCCGATGGCTCGCGCAGCGGGGCGGGCACCAGCGCCAGGCTTCCCGCGGCGGGGAGAAGGCTATGCAGCTACAATTCAACGTCATCGACGCCGACTCGCATGCGCAGGTCCACAAAGATGCCTTCACCTCACGCATGTCCGCCGCCCGTTTCGGCGAGCGTATTCCTCATTTGATCGAAACCGACGAGGGCCATCAGCGCTGGATTGTCAACGGCAAACGAGTCAGCGATTCGGGTGTCAGCAACTGCCCGGCGGTGATGGATGATCACTTTCGCACGCGTCAGCCCCAGCGCTGGGAGGAAGTCCCCGCGCCGGTCTACGATCCTTTGGCGCGGCTGCGCGTGATGGACGAGGACGGGGTCGATGTCGAGGTGCTCTTTCCCAATCCGCCCATCCAGGGCGCAGCCTTTCTGCAGGGCGACGCTGAATTCGAGCTGGCCTGCGTGCGGGCCTACAATGATGCAATGTTCGAATGGCGCCGGGCCAGCGATCGTTACGTGCCGCTAGGGTTGATCCCATACTTGAGCGGCGCCGCAGTGGCTGCGGCCGAAGTCGAGCGGATCGCCCAGCTGGGCATGCGCGGTATCGACGTGGTCGCCGAACCGGGAATTGTCGCCCACCCCGGTCAGATTTTCCTCTCTAGTTTTGCCGAAGAGGCCGCCCACATCCCCCATTTCAGCGATCCCGGCTGGGACCCGCTGTGGGCCGCCTGCCAGGCCAACGCGATTTCGATCCATTGGCACGTCAACGGCCAGTTGCCGCTGCCGGTCCCGCGCTGGCCAGCCTACACCTTGGGCCAGAACCGAGTACTGGTGCCGGGTCCGATCTGCACCATGATGGCCCAATTCATTCCCCATCTGCTCTTTTCTGGCGTGCTCGAGCGCTTTCCACGTCTGCAATGGGTACTGACCGAAACCGGCATGGGCTTCATCCAGTACATCGTCGAGGCCTGCGATCGCGAATGGGAGAGGATGCGGCTGTGGAGCGAGGGAATCCTCACCCGCCCCAGCGAATTGTTGCGCCGCCAGCTCTACGGCACGGTCTGGTACGAGCAGAATGGGATCAAATCGCGCGCGGTCCTTGGTTGCGACCGAATCATGTTCCAAGTCGATTACCCGCATAACACCAGCATCTATCCGCGCACCCATCAAGCGATTGAAACCGTCCTGGCGGGGCTGCCGCAGGCCGAACGCGAGGCGATCCTATGGCGCAATGCCGCGCGGCTCTACGGTTTGCAGATATCCGAGTGAGGGCGCGCCGCGGCGAGAGCTGGTGCGAATGGGATGAACTTTATCAGCGTCGACGACCATGTGGTAGAGGCGCCCGATCTGTGGACGCGCCGGCTCTCATTCCAGCGCTGGGGTGCGCGTATCCCCCATCTGGAGAGTGCTTCCGACGGCAGCCAGGAATGGATCGTGGACGGCGTTCGCGTGCCGCTGCTGGGTAACGGATCAGTGGGCGCGCTGATGCGCGATCCGCTGGCCAGTCCGCGCACGTGGGCCGAGGTGCCGCGAGCCGCCTACGATCCAGCTCTGCGGTTGCGGGCGCTGGACGACGACGGGGTTGATTATTCGGTGCTCTATCCGGCAGTGGCGGGTGTGGCTGGCGAGACTTTTGCGCGTGTGATCAAAGACCCCGAACTGGAGCTGGCCTGCGTGCAGGCCTACAACGATTGGCTGATCGAGGAATGGGCCGGCTTAAACTCGCGCTTCATTGCCCAGTGCTTGGTGCCGCTGACCCCGGTGGCGGCAGCGGTCGGCGAGTTGCGGCGCGCGGTCGGGCGCGGCCACAGGGGGCTCATCTTTCCCGCTGTGCCCAGCATGGTGCGCGAGAGCGCGCCCCACATCAACGATCCTTGCTACGATCCGATTTGGCGGGCTTGTGAAGAGTTGGCGGTGCCAGTCTGTTTTCATGCCGGGTGCGCACCGCAACTTCAGCTTCCTCATTACCCCGGCTATTCCTCCCGCCTCAACGTCGCCTTCGAAGCGCTCACCCGACCGGTCAGTTGCGTCCTGCCGCTGACCAACCTGCTGCTGTCGCAAATCCTGGAGCGGTTTCCCGCTCTCAAGGTGGTCTTCGGCGAAAGCGCGCTAGGTTGGCTGGGCTTCGATTTGGAGACCACCGAATGGTTTTTCGCCACCTATGCTCTGGCCGACCAGATAGCCTACAAGCTAGGTCCGATACAAGCTTTTCGCCGCCAATGCTTCGCGGTGGCGTGGTACGACGGCAACCTCGGGGTGCTGGAGCGGGCCTGCGAATTTCCCGGGGTCGAAAATCTGCTGTGGTCCACCAATTTCCCCTTGGCCATCTCGTCCTGGCCCAATAGCCGCGAGCAACGCGCCGCGGTTGCCGCCAAGCTTCCCCCCGATCAGCGCGACCGAATCTTCTGGAGCAACGCCGCAGCGCTCTACCACCTGGGCTGACGCGTGGCGCCGCCCAGTCGATCCGGCCTCGGTGCTCTGTTCGATCGCCGCGGGAAAAGGTAACGTCTGGCGATGGCTGCGTCCTTTAAATCGCGCCAACGCGCCAGGTTGCCTCAATTGGAGGGCGATGCGCGGGCCGGAGTATCCTGGCAACCAGACGATCGGTGGTTGAGCGATCGCGGCCAGCCCGCGGCCAGACTGGTGATCCGATCGCGCGCGCCCTTGCGTCTCGGCTTGGCGGGCGGGGGCACCGATGTCTCGCCCTACTGCGATCTCTACGGCGGCGCGGTGCTTAATGCCACGGTGGATTTATATGCCTACGCCACGGTCGAGGTGCTGGCAGAGCCTCGGGTGGAATTCCTCTCCGCTGACCTGGACGATCGCGTGGCCTATCCTGCACGCGCAGTTCTGAAGGTCGACGGCCGGCTAGACCTGTTCAAACACGTCTACAACTACGTCGTGCGCGAATACCACGGCGGCCGGCCGCTGCCGGTGCGGGTCTCGACCCACGTGGACGTGCCGATGGGCTCGGGTTTGGGCGCATCCTCCAGCCTAGTGGTTGCGATGCTCAAGGGGTATGCCGAATGGCTGGGCGTGCCGCTGGGCGATTACGAATTGGCTCAAACCGCCTATCGCATCGAGCGCTTGCAGGCGCGGCTGCCGGGGGGAAGGCAGGATCAGTACGCCGCCGCCTTCGGCGGTTTCAATTTCATGGAATTCGGGGCCCAAGAGCGCGTACTGGTCAATCCGCTGCGAATCCGGGAGTGGGTCGTGTCGGAACTGGAAGCCTCTTTGGTGCTGTTCTACTGCGGTCGTTCACGAGTCGCCGAGGCAATTATTGCCGAACAGGTGCGCCACGTTCGCCAGGGCGAGGAGGTGGCGTTGGCGGCTGCCCATCAGGTCAAGCAGGAAGCTTTTCGCATGAAAGAATGCCTGCTGCGCGGAGACTTCGCGCGGATGCACGAGGTGCTGCGCGAAAGCTGGGAGGCCAAGCGGCGCATGGCGGCGGGGATCTGCAGCACGCGCCTGGAGACGCTCTATCGGCGCGGACTGCAGGCGGGTGCCTATTGCGGGCGGATTTCGGGTGCCGGCGGGGCTGGCTTCATACTGTTTTTGGTCGATCCCGTGCGCAAGGCGCGTCTATGCGCCGCCTTGCGCCAGGTCTATCGCCAGGGGCTGGTTTTCGGCTGCCATTTTACCAGCGCCGGTACGCAAGCCTGGCGCGTGCAATAGCAGCTAAGGCTCGTATCCGCCCGCGCGCAAGTGGGAAGGGACAGAAAGCGAAGGGCGCCTCTTGGCGCGGGCTGGGCCTCGCAGGGGTGATTGGCGCGCGCGCCGGCCGATCTCCAGGTGCTCATCGGCATCAGGGCAGCTTGCTATCAGGCAAGCGGGTGTCGCCTTTTTTCATCCCGAATTTTTCCAAGCGATACTGCAAGGTGCGGTAGCTCATGCCTAGCAGCTTGGCGGCCTTGGCGATCACGCCATCCGCGCGCTCCATTGCCTGCATGATCAGCTCGCGCTCGAAGTGGTCGAAGTTGATGCCTTCAGCCGGGATTTCGAAATGGTCGGCTCGCGCTCCCGTGGCGGCGCCTGCGCCGGGGCGGCCGATCGCCTTGCGAGCCAGTACTTCGGCGGGCAGATCGCGCGGCGTGATGCGGTCACCATCGCACAGCAGTACTGCGCGCTCGATCGCCGATTCGAGCTGACGGATATTGCCCGGCCAGGAATAATCCAATAGCACTTCCATGGCCTCCCGGGAGACTTCTTTGACCCGCCCGCCGGCCAAACCGCTATACTTGGTCAGAAAGTGGTTGGCCAGGATGGGGATATCCGAAGAGCGTTCGCGCAACGGGGGCAGGGTGATCGTGACTACGTTGACCCGATAGTAGAGGTCTTCGCGAAAGCGCTGTTCGGCCACCTCCTCGGCTAGATTGCGATTGGTCGCTGCCACCATCCGTACGTCAACCCGGAAGGATTCGTTGCCGCCCACCCGACGCACCTCTTTTTCCTGCAGCACGCGCAGCAGCTTGGCCTGCAAGCCCACCCCCAGGTCGGCGATCTCGTCCAGGAACAGAGTGGATTTGTCGGCGGCCTCGATCAGTCCGATCTTGCGCTCGGTGGCACCGGTAAAGGCGCCGCGCTCGTGGCCGAACAATTCATTCTCGATTAGGTTGTCGGGAATGGCCGAGCAGTTGATAGCGATGAAGGGGCGCGCGGCGCGGGGAGAGAGCATATGAATGGAGCGCGCGATAATCTCCTTGCCGGTGCCGCTCTCGCCCTGGATCAAGACGGTGGAGTTGGAGGCGGCTACCTTGCGCACAATCTTGATGACCTCCTGGATCTCGGGGGCCTGACCAACGATGCCGTCGATCGTAAGTTTGCCCTCCAGGCGCCGGCGCAGCAGCAGGTTTTCCTGCTGCAAGTTGGCCAGTTCGGCGGCCTTGGCCACGGTCATTACCAAGGTCTCCCGATCGGTGGGTTTGGTCAGATAGTAGAAGGCCCCGCTCTTCATCGCCTTGACCGCGCTGTCGATGGTGCCGTGCGCGGTGACCATCACGACCTGAGTGGCGGGGTACTGCGGGCGGATGCTGGCGAGCAATTCCTCGCCCGACATCCCCGGCATCATCAGATCGGTCAGCACGACGTCGAAGCCGCCCAACGCTAGCAGCTCCAGGGCGCGCTTGCCGGCGGCGGCCTCCTCTACCGCGAAGTCCTCCTCGCGCAGGATTTCGGCCGTGATCTGGCGCTCCAGATCGTTGTCTTCGACCACCAAAACTGAAGCTTTTTTCATAATTGCTGCAACGTCGCGCGGCTGTCGCCGAGCGGGAACCAAAAGCTTACCCGCGTGCCCGGCGGCGGTGAATTGGGAGCGATGGAGATCCGTCCGCCGTGACTTTCGACAATCGCTTTGGACAAAAATAGGCCGATGCCGATACCTTCGCGTTTGGTGGTGAAGAAGGGCTCGAACACCCGTTCGGCGACCTCAGGATCCAAGCCGCTGCCGGTATCGCTGAAAGAGACCTGCAAACCGCCCTCGGCACGCTGGAAGTCGATAGTCAGACGCCCGCCATCGGCCATCGCCTGTACCGCGTTGGCCACGACGTTGAGAAAGCAGGTGCGAATCTTCTCTCCGTCCAGGGACAGGATGACCGGCTCCGCCATCCCCTCTTCGACTACCTCGATCTGTTGTGCCTTCAGGCGCGACTCGCTCAGCGCCAGGACGTTGCGCACCAGCGCGGTCAGATCGGTCGGAGCGGGCCGGATTTCGATCGGTTTGCCGTAATGCAGGAAGTTTTGAATCAGACCGGAGAGGCGATGAATCTCCTCTTTGATGATGGCGATCTGGCGCAGATACTGCTCGCGCTCGTTGCCCAGTTGACCGGCGTAGCGGGTGCGCAGTTGGTCCACCGCCAGGCTGATGAAATGCAGCGGGTTTTTGATCTCGTGGGCCAGGCCACCAGCGAGTTGACCCAAAGCGGTAAAGCGCTCCAGCCGGTTAAGCTCCTGCTCGCGCTCGCGAGCATGGCGCAACTGGCTGACCATTTCGTTGAAGCTGCGGGTGAGCAGCCCGATCTCGTCGCGTCGGCGCACCGCCGCCACCGGTTCCAGACCGCGGGCCGCGATATTCTGGGCGGCAGCGGCGACCCCCTTGATGGGGCGCGTATAGCGGTCGGCCACGGCGTAGGAAAAGACGATTCCGACCGCGAAGATGACCAGCGCCAGGGTAATCAAGCGGGCCCGGGCCTGGCGCAGCAGATAGGTGTAGTCGCCAAAGTTGGCGACCACCTGCACATAGCCCATCAAATGGTCCTCGACCACCACCGGGATCAGGTACACCGTGCTCTCGCCGCCCAGTGGATCGAGGTCGTAGGGGGCCGGCCGGCGCGCGTCCAGGCCCAGCCGCTCGGTGTTGACCACCTGTTTGGAACGTGGATTGAGCGAGGCTCCAATCAGCCTGGGATCGGAGCTGTTGATGATAAGGTTTTCGTTGGAGGCGATCGAGACTTCGATATTGGGGTTATGCAGGCTGCTGACATACTTGCGCAGCCGTTCCTGGTCGGTGCGATCCACCGAAGTCAGCTCTTGCACGCTGATCTGGATCGCGCCGGCCAGTTCCTTGACGTTTTGCTGAGTGGCGGCGGCGATGGCCTGTTGCGTGCGCAAGCTTATCAAAACCTCGGCGCCCAGTGTGGCGGCCAGCAACACGACAATGATGACCACCAGCTTGGCTTTGAGATTTAAGGCGGGAAACCGCAGGCGCATCTTCGTTTCGCTTCCGATCGGCGCCCTCCTACTAGAGCATTCGCGAGAGGCGGTTGCGGCGGGCGCGCGCCAGTAACAGCGCGCGCATCAACCATACCACCAGCGAGAGCGCCACGGCCGCCAGTAACAACCGATCAAAGCCGCCCAGATAACGGGTCACGGCCTCGATCTGATTGGCGAACAGGTAGCCCAGGGAAACCATCAAGGGCACCGAGATCAGGGCACCAGCCAAATCGTAGATCAAAAAGCGCCCCGGCGGTACGCCCAGCGAACCCGCGGTCAGATAAATCAGCGCCCGTACCCCGGCCAGAAAGCGGCCGTAAAAGACCGCGCGATGGCCGTGGCGATGCATGAAGTTTTGCATCCGGGCAATACTCTGGCGGTAGTTGGGATAAACTAAGCCGACATATCTCACTAGCCCGCTGCCCAGGTGACGGCCCAAAAAAAACAGCGAACAGTCGCCCCCCAACACTCCGACCAGCGACACCGCCAGGGTGGGCGGATATTGAATCACCCCGCGATGCACCAGAAATCCCCCCGCCAGCAGTGCCACGTCCTCGGGTAAGGGCAAGCCCAGGCCGCACAACAGCAGCACCAGGAGCAGACCCAAGTAGGTGAAATGCTGAATGTATGCGGAGACTAACAGCACGCAGCGCTAACCCGCCGCTTGCCCGTACATCACTGCCAGGGTGTGGCGCATCTCCGCTACGCCCTGCCCGCGCTTCAGCATCGCGGCCGCGTCCAGCGCCTCGTGCATGCAAACCGGACAGACCGAGGCATGGGTGTCCTTGAAGCAATCGAGCAGGCTCTTATGGTGGGCAAACTCGGTGCATCCGCAATAGCAGTGCAACTGGACCAAAATCTCCGGATGATCGCGTGCCATGGTATAGGCTTGGCGAGCCGAGCCGTTGAACAGGCTGGGATCGAGGGTTTGGCCGGCCACGGAGCGGCCGGCGGTGACCCAGTATACTACCGCCACTACCAAGGCGGCGCCCACCGCGATTGCCAGCGATTTGGCCGAAGCGGTCTTCATATTCCTCACACTATAGCAGTTTAAAGCATTTGCACGACGTGGGGCGTGCGGCTGACAAAAGAATACAGCGCGGCCGGTCGATGGGCCCCGTGCTGTTTTGCCGATAGTTCGCGCAGGATGCGCATCGCCAGAATGCGGCGGCGGAAATTGCGTCTGTCCAGTCTTCGCCCCAGTAAGGTAGCATAAAGGTCTTCTAATTGCTTAAAGGTAAAAATTCGTGGTAAGAGCGCGACCGCAATATTGCTATACTCCAGCTTGGCGGTCAGCCGGCGCAAGGCATAACGCGCCATTTGCTCGTGATCGTAAGCCAGCGGCGGCAGCCGGGCGCCGACCTCGAACCAGCCGCCCGCGCTGTACTTGGCGTCGGGTGCCCCCACGATCGCCGGATCGGGCAGCAGCGCGACGTAGGCGACCGAAACCACATGGGCGCGCGGGTCGCGGGCGGGGTCGCCGAAGCTGAACAATTGCTCCATATAAGCCCCGCTCAGGCCGGTGGCGGCGCGCAGCTCGCGCTGGGCGGCGTCGTCCAGGGTCTCGCCGACACGGACCAACCCGCCGGGGAAGGCCCAGCGTCCGCGTAACGGGCCGCGTTTGAGTTGCACAAGGTAGGTCTTGAGCCGGCAGTTTTGGACCGCGAAGACCACCGTGTCCACCGCCACTTTAGGACGCGCGTAACGGGTACGTTCGCGGGTGGCGCGAGGTGGACCGGCCGCCAAGCGGGGGCTTTCTAGTTCCTGCATCGACGCGCTGGCATGCCGGCCGTCGCCGCGTTCCCTAGGCGGACAACTCCAGCATCCGCTCCAAGGCACGCCGGGCGCCGGCGCAAACCTCCTCAGTCAACTCGATGGGGTAGCGCATCTGGCGCAAACTTTCTACCACCCCGGCCAAAGTCACCATTTTCATGTAATGGCAGAGCTTGCAGGCCTTGTAAAAGCGCTTGCCGGGCAGTTCCAGCAGCAGTCGCTCCGACAGTCCGCATTCGGTTACGATTAGGAATTCGCGCGCAGGACTTTGCCTAGCATAGCGCACCATGGCGCTAGTGGACAGCACCGCGTCGGCCAGCTCCAGCACGTCGGCTCGGCATTCGGGATGGGCCAGGACCTGGAGCGCCGGCAGTGCGCGCTTGATGCGCTCGACCTCGGCCCGCGTGATCTGATGGTGGACGTAACAATTGCCCTCCCAGGAGATGATCTGCTTGGAGGTCTGAGTTTGGACGTAATTAGCCAGATTGCGATCTGGTACAAACAGGATGTGCTCGGAATCCAGCGCCTCCACTACCGCCACCGCGTTGGACGAAGTGCAGCACACGTCGGAGAGTGCTTTTACCTCGGCGGTGCAGTTGACATAGGAGACCACCTGCAGGTCGGGGTAGAGCGCGCTCAGCTCGGCGCGACGTACGGCCAGGGCGTCGGCGTCGATACTGTCGGCCAGCGAGCAGCCGGCACGCAGATCGGGCAGCAACACGGTACGCTGAGGATTGAAGATCTTGGCGGTTTCGGCCATGAAGTGGACGCCGCAGAAAACGATCACTTCGGCCGCGCGCACCGCTCGCGCTTGGCGGGCCAGTTCCAGCGAATCGCCGATAAAGTCGGCGACCTCGAAAATCTCGGGCCGCTGATAATTGTGCGCCAGAATCACCGCGCGGCGCGCCGCCTTGAGGGCCTTGATCTCGGCGATCGCTTTGGCATGCTCGCGGCAAGCCACACGATCGTAGCCGGGCTGGTCGAGTGCGCGGAATTTATCGTAAAGTTGTTCGGCGGCACTGTCGACGGTGGTTTCCATGGCGGCTCACTCCCCGCGTTTGGGCGGGCTTACTTTGCGTCAATTGTACGCATACTAGCAAGCTCTCGGGGCGGCTCACAAGGCGGCGCTGGTGCGCCAAGCTCGGATAAAGAAAATGCGGAACATCGAAATCAAGGCGCGCCTGCTCGACCGACCGGCGCTCTCGCAAGCCCTGACCAAACTGGGCGCGCGGCGGGTTGCTAACTTTACCCAGGTTGATACCTACTTCGTGGTTCCAAGCGGCCGGCTCAAATTGCGTCAAAGCCCAGGCGATCCGGACGTCCTCATCTTTTACCGCCGCGATAACCGTCGCGGCCCCAAGCCGAGCGATTATTACTTGGCGGCTATTGGCCCGGAACAGAAACTTGGGGAACTGCTGGTTGCCGCGCTCGGCGCGCGCGTGGTGGTGCGCAAGCAGCGTGAACTCTGGCGCTGGCACAACGTCCGCGTCCATCTAGACGAAGTGGAGGGGCTGGGCGCGTTCATGGAATTTGAAGCGCAAGTGGATACCGTCAACGACGAAGCCCTATGCCAACAGCGTACCCACGAACTGATGGCAGCGTTGGGACTGGCGCCTTCGGATCTGATTGCCGGCTCCTATGCCGATTTGCTGGAAGCCAATCAGTAGTCTAAAAAGGCGGCTTCTTTCCTGAAATCTTCTTCTCCCGAACCATGAGGGGAGTGCTCGTGGTTCTGTGACCGATCCCGCGCGCGGATGTAAAAGCTGAAGCCGTGCCGTCGCGGCCTATTTTTCAGAGCAGTTGGCAGTTGCTACGCGCGCTCCTGAAGCACGACGAGCAGTTTGCGCATAAAGATCGGCCGGCCGGGCATTTTGCCCTTGCCGCGATCGAGCAGATTCTTGGACTTCGCTCCGCGACGGTGCTGAAAGTTAACTGTCACATTCCACGGACGGAATGCTGAAATACCGCCGTATTAGTTTAGCGCTTGGTTGCGCGGACCTGGGTCCGAATTAGGCGGCCGTGTTCGTAATAATCTACGCTGTCGGCGACACCGCAGCCGTCGGAGTCGTGCTCGACCATCGCCAGCTTGCCGTTGCGATAAATTTCGACGGTTTCGGGCTTGCCATGGAAATTATTGTCGCGTACCACCCGCGCCAGTTTGCCCCCTTGGTACTCTTGTATTAGATCCATACGGCCGTCGTGATTGCGATCCTGCTCAACCTTGACTAACTCGCCGTGGTCGTAGATTTTAATCAGGTCAGCCTTGCCGTCGGTGTTGGTGTCGAACGCATCTTCGGTTTTGGAGCCGATGAGATAGACCCATTCCTCGATTTGTCCGTCGTGATTGCGATCATAAGTCGCAATCGGAGCGGGAGAGCGGGTGCAGCCGAATAACCCGATCGTGAGACTGATGCAAATCAGCGATAAGTTCGATAAACGGACAACCATGGCTTCGCTGGTGCGGCGATTTTTGGCGCAGGCCGCGGTTATACTGCTGGCGCTATTGATAATTGTGCCGGCGCTACCCATTACAATCAGCCGGTCCGACGAACCTGACTTGCTGGCCCCGCTTTTCTTTGACCATATCAAACTTACATTGCCTGTCTATGGCGCGCTCCCGAAGCTTGGACCCAGCAGCGCGATGGCGGCGGATTTGGCTGGACGTCATCTGGCGCCGCCCGCCAGGGTCAGTCACGCTTCAGACTTGCCTGCCAAGAGACATACACCGTTTTCGAGCGCGAAGCTTTTTGTTTGGTGTTTAGCAGGCATCGCTCAGCCGCGCGCGCCACCTCTTTTAAGTCCACTTTTCGCAAAATAGTCATTAGTTCCAGACCTTAATCCGAAGTTGTTCGGGAGGCCTTCGTTTGCCCGCGGCTTGATCGACTGCACGCCGGATGGAGCGCCATTCCGAGTGCGCACGGGTGATTGACGATGCGATGCGATTTTTCGCTATGCCGCCGGCGTTCGGCGTGGCTGAAAACAGCGTGGTTGCTATTTACTGCCTTTTTCGCCGCGGCCATTCTTCAACCCTGGCAGGCCCGCGCCGATAGTATTTGGGGGCCAGCTACCAGCGGCCCAAACTTCACCGGCACGGCAGAGGTTGAGCCGCTGGGCTCCTGGTATTACGAACCGTGGGCCTACGGTTACCATGACCTGCGCTATGGGACTTGGGAACTGGCGATGCCTCAGCGCTTTGCGATCGGGTTGGGGCATCAGCTGGAGTTTGACTTTTATCCCAACTTCATCCTCAATACTGCCCAGCCGCCGACCACCCCGCCGGGCAAATCGGCTACCGATATCGGACTGGGCAACATCCATTTCGAGTTCAAGTATGGGTTGACTACCGACGCCGACACCTATCACTTGCTGGCGAGGCCAGCGCTGTCGATTAAGACCATAACCTGGATACCCACCGGCAACTATCAGAACTTGAACCCCGCCGCCTACAATACCGATCAGTTCGGCAACGGCACCTGGAATCAAGGTATCGGCCTACTGTTCCGCAAACGCTTCAAACCGTTCGAGCTGTATGGCGAAATTGACGAGATCGTCGAATTCCCCACCGAGGTTCACGGCGGCTATCAGTTTAATAACGGCATTGATCAACTGCCCTTTGGCCAGTCGCTGCACATGACCGACGGAAATCTGCTGTATTGGGGCTTTGCCTTCGAGCATGTGATCAACGCGGAGTATGGACTGGGCTATGTGCTGGAATTCACCGGTCAGTGGCAAAATCGCAACAACTTGTTCTTTGGCCATGCCAACGCTCCCCCCTGGTCCTACTGGTGGGCCTCGCCGACCGTGGAGGCTACCTGGCCGAGCACTCAACGCTATCAGGTTACCTGGGGTCTGGGTGCGCTACTCCCAGTTTACGAATGGAAATTTCCGCAGAGTATCGGACCGATCTTTACCGTGACTTTCTACTTCAATGGCAAATACGGCCGGCGCGGTGAATAGCCAAGGTCACCGCGCACGCCACGCGGGCTATGGCGACCGGCGTGCTTCCCAGCCGTCCTCTCACGCTGGTGAAGCAATTGTCCATGGTTCGGACGGGAGCGGCCGCTCCGTATGAGCCGGTTAATGGAGGCTATCCGCGGCCTTTTCCAACCCTGCTGCACTAGCCAATCACGGCATTTTGGGTGAGGGGTTCGGTGGGGAGCAGGCGGCTCAAGGGGGCACATCGGAATATCGCCATCGCAGCCAAGGCGAAGAGCGTGGCGATTATCGCGAAGCCCTCCCGATAGCTGTGGGTGAGGTCAAAAATCCACCCGGTTATTACCGGTCCGACCATAAATCCGATTTGCGAGAGGACCAATAGCAGGCCGTGGATCGAGCCGAAGCGTTTGACTCCCAGCGAGTAGGCCTGAACCACGGGTGCAAGCACGATCGTTCCGCCCAGCGCCGGACCACCTAGCAGCACATACACCAGCACGGAGATGGGATGAGAAGGGCTGGCCGCGCCCAAAACCAGGATCGCGATCGCCCCAGCGATGAAGCAAGCACCCCAGGTGACGCGGGCGCCGATCCAATCGGCGATGGCGCCCAGGCCCAATTGGCCAGCCGCCTTGCAGGCCAAGGCCAGGCTCCAGAACGAAGCCGCCACGGCGGTGGCAAAGCCGCCCGCCACCAGGCTGGGAATAACATGGGCGATTTCGGCGGAGAAGCCGAAAGCGGAGCAGAACCACGCCGTCGCCAGATACCAGAATGAGCGCGTACGCAGGGCCTGAGCCAGCTCCAGCCCGGGCGGGGCGGTTTGGGGCTGGGCCCTGCCGGCGGTATTTACCACCGGCAGGTCGCGCATGCACAGCAGCACGATGGGCACAGCGACCAGCAGCATCGGCAAGGCCAGCGCCACATAAGCTACGCGCCAGCCTTGGTGGTGGCCGTAATGGACCAGTACGTGAGCGGCGATCAATGTCATCACCATTCCGCCGGCCGACTCACCGGCGAAAATCAGGCCCAGCAGCTTGCCGCGTGCCTGCTGGAAAGAGCGTGAGATCGTGAAGGCGGCGCACAGGTTGGTGCCGGCGATGAGCCCCGTGCCGAGCAGGGCGTAGCCGACCAGCAGGTGGCTAAAATCCTGGGCCCGGCTCAGGAATAGCATCGACAACCCACACAGCCCTAGGCAGGAGGCCATGATCCACTTGATGGTAAAGCGATCGAGCAGCCAGCCGACGAAATAGCTGGAGATGGCAGAGGTCAAGCCGCTTATCGCAAACAGTGTGGAGACGCGCGCGCGGGTAGTGTGGAAGTAACTGGCTAGAGGCAGGACGAAAACTCCGCCGGTATAGAAGCCGCCGCCAAATACGACGAACACCGCCACCAGCAAGGTTGCGACCACCAGCCATTGTCGTTGCCGTAAGCTGTGCATGCTCCTCCTGGCCGGTGCCGATGGCTGGAAACGAAAGCAACCTGTTGGTTGTGCCACTTGCCGGTGCCAGCGGCAAGGCCTTCGGAGAGCGATTTCCGATAGCGATGAGATAAATTCGGCTTTACAGCCGTGCGGAGGAGATGTTATCGCACTATCAGAGTTCGTGGCCTTGCGGAGAGCGGAGCACTATGAAGCGTAGCACCAAGCGGATTCTTACCACCCATGCCGGCCGTCTGGACGGCCCTGCCGATTTGGCCGCGATGACGCGGGGAGTGGGAGCGATGCGAGCCGCCGACTTGCAGGCGGCGATGCCGCGGGTACGCAGCGCGATGGTCGAGGTCATCCGCGAGCAGGCGGACTGCGGCATCGATATCGTTAGCGACGGCGAATTGGGCAAGTTCGGTTTCGGCAGCTTTGCCTACTACGAGCAGCGCTTGAGCGGGTTGACCTTAAAGACCCTGAACGAAGGCGAAGCCAACTCCATGTCACAGGCAACCGGCGAGCGCATCGAGTTCGCTGATTTCTACCGCGCTACCTACCCCTCCCGCGAGCGGCCCCGGCAGCGCATCGTTTGCACCGCTCCGCTTGCCCATATTGGCCAGGCTCAACTCCAGGCCGACATCGAGCGCTTCAAATCGGCGCTGGCGGAATCGGGGTGCAAAGTTGAAGAAACTTTTATGACCGTGCTGGCGCCGGGCTGGCTGGAGCATTTCTTCTACAATCAATACTATCCCAACGACGAGGCCTATCTGTTCGCGCTGGCCGACGCGATCAAGCCCGAGTACAAGGCTATCGTCGATGCCGGCCTGATTCTGCAGGTGGACGATCCGGCGCTGCCCGACACCTACGACATGATCGTGCCCACCCCCGAAATCGAGGATTATCGCAAGTTCGCCGAGGTACGTGTTGCGGCGCTCAATCACGCCCTGGCCGGCCTACCCGTCGATCGCATCCGCTATCATATCTGCTGGGGGAGTTGGCATGGTCCGCACACTCACGACCTCCCGCTCAAGTACGTCATCGACCTGCTGCTGAAGGTCAACGCCGGTGCCTATTCAGTGGAGGCGGCCAATCCCCGCCATGAGCATGAATGGAAGCTTTGGCGGGAGACCAAGTTGCCTGCGGACAAGATTCTGATTCCTGGTGTGGTGAGCCACGCCAGCAACGTAGTCGAGCATCCCGAGCTCGTGGCCGATCGAATCGTCCAGTACGCCAAGTTGGTGGGGCGCGAGAATGTAATCGCAGGCACCGATTGTGGGATGGGCGGCCGGGTCCATCCGCAGATAGCCAGGGCTAAGCTTAAGGCGCTGGCCGAAGGCGCGGCCCTGGCCAGCCGCGAGCTTTGGGGCTAGCGGCTAAAAGCTGTAGCGCTTGCCCACGGCCAACGGAGCCAGGGCCGCGTCGCCAAAAGCGCTGGCCAAGGCCACGGTCGCGCGCCATCCGGTGCAATGGCCGGTGGCGATCACGGCCAGCTCGAATTGCGCGAGGGCGGTCACGGTATCGGCAATAATGTTTTCATTGGGGCCCGACAAGTGCAGGCCGCCAGCCACCGCGTAAAGCGGGACCGCGGGAAAGCATTCGCGTGCATGACTTAGCACGTTGATAACCCCGGCGTGCGAGCAGGCCGTGAATACCACCAGCCCCTTGTCCTTTACCTGTACCGCCAGGAAGCGTTCATCGCGCAACCAGGGATCGGGTTCCCATTGGCCGGCGGCGCTTTTTTGATAATGGGCCGGCAGCCCTTTTTCGAAGGGAGTTACCCGCGGAATCTCGCCGCTTACAAAGAACATTCCGTCCAGAAAAGTCGCGCTCTCAGTTAGAGTCAAAACTCTAGCCCCGCGCGCCGCCAGCGCCGGCGGCTTGGGCACGTCCTTGGTGGGTAAAAAGCCGCCGCTGGGAAGGCGGCGCGCGCGGCGGCCGAACATCCCCGGATGGGCATAGAAGGGGACCTCGCGACCACCGTTGCCAGCCCTAATCAGTTCCAGCGCCTTGAGCATTCCGCCCGCGTGATCCCAATGGCCGTGGCTGAGCACGACGCTTTCTACTTGCCCGAGATCCACGCCCAGGCGGCGTGAATTGCGTTCGAAGGCGTATTCCTCGGGGCCGGAGTCGAACAGCACGGTATGGCGCTCTCGTCCCCGCGAGGCGACAATCAAGCAGGACAAACCGTGGCATGCGCAGCACAGGCAATCACCGGTCAATTCTGTCATCCCGTGCCGTTCCAGATACGCGAGCTCCGTTTCCACGAAGGCGGGCGCGGTGGACAGGTTATCGGTTACGTTATCGACCAGAACCTGAATTTCGAGCTTGTCCACCGGTGTTAGAATGTCCATTGCCAACCTCCTGCGGTCGCTTCCTTATATCATGTGGTGTGTCTTCGACACTCGATCGGGCGCTTAAGTCGCGTCCATTTGCAAGTGCCCAAAGGCTTGGCACAATATTTTTTGCCGCATGTCAAGGCTTACGAGGCAGCAGCCTGAGCCAGTGGAAACGCTACAGCAGCTTTTAGTAGTTGAGGATGAAGCCAAGCTGGCGGCCAACCTGAAACGGGGGCTGGAGGAGGCCGGCTACGGTGTTGTGGTCGCGACGGATGCGCAGGCGGCTCGCCGCGCTTTGGGCGAGGGTAAATTCGATTTGATGACCCTCGACCTGCGCTTGCCGGGTGAAGACGGGCTGGAGTTCCTACACGCACTGCGGGCCGCCGGCTCGGCCCTGCCGGTGCTGGTTCTGACCGCGCGCGGCTCGACTGAGGAGCGGGTGAGCGGGTTGGATGGCGGCGCCGACGATTACCTCATCAAGCCCTTCGCCTTTAGCGAATTGCTGGCTCGCGTGCGCGCCCTGTTGCGCCGCCCGGTTTCTGCCACGCGCACTTTGATCGAGGTTGGGGAGCTGCGCTTGGACAGCGCGCGTCGGCAAGCCTGGCGCCAGCGACGTGAACTCAATTTATCGCCCAAGGAGCTAATGCTCCTTGAATATCTGATGCGTCGGGCGGGTGTAGCGGTCAGCCGCGACACCCTGGGAGAAGCGCTGTGGGGGACGGCATACAAGCCTCTGTCCAATCTGATCGAGGTATTTATCAACCGGGTGCGTCAGAAAATCGATCAGGTGGGCCAGCCCTCCATGATCGTCACGGTGCGCGGGCGCGGTTACCTGCTGCGGGTAGAAGTGCCCGAGCCTTTGCGCGGCGGCGGGCTGCTGGTGTGAGCCTGCGCCTGCGCCTGACCCTGTACTGGGCAATCGTCACCGCAGCGATCCTGTTGGGGGCCGGGTCACTCATTCTGGGTTATTTCTCGCGTGAGATGTGGGGCACGTTGGATCGGGCGCTGCTGGAGGAGGCCGATACCGCCGCTCACGCCTTGTCCCAAGCCTCGCCCCGCGAAGCCCAGGCCATCCTCAATGGCTTGAGCGTCGAGACCGATCTCGGGCCCGGCCGCCGCGTTCGTCTAAGCGCTCCCAGGCGGGTGTGGTTCGATCGAGGCGCGGCGGCGACGCGCCCGCCCGCGGGCTGGCCCCTAGTGCCCACGGGCGTGATCGCAAGCGGCGTTGATGGCCGCTCCCGCTTCGCCGTGGTGCCGCTGCAGTTTCAAGCTCAGCCGGCCTGGCTGCAAGACGGGATCGACGCGGCGCCGGTGGCGGCCACGGTGGCCCGCTTGCGCCGCACTTTGCTGCTGGTGTTGCCGCTTATCCTCGGCTTATGCGTGGCGGGTGGCTACTGGCTATCCGCACGAGCGCTGGCGCCTATCCGGGGGCTGGCCGCGGCCTTGGTGCGCATCGGCCCCAACGATCTGCGAGAGCGGCTGCCTCAGCCGGCCACTAAGGACGAGCTGCGTCGTCTGGTGGACTCGATCAACCAGCTGCTTACGCGCCTGGAGCGGGCTTCCGCCGCGCAGCGACGCTTTATTTCAGAAGCGGCCCACGAATTGCGAACACCCCTGACCGTCGCTCGCAGCGGGCTTGAAGTATCACTGCGCCGCCCGCGCAGCGTGCAGGAAAGCCGCCTGGCGATGGAGGAAGCGCTGGCGGAAGTGGAAAAACTCTGCGCCACGGCCGAGGATCTTTTGGCGCTGGCGCGCCTGGATGCGGCTTACACTGCCACCTCCGACATCCTGGATATGGCTGCCCTGGTGGTTGCGGTTGCCTATCGCGCGCAGCCGCTAGCTGCCGCTCGCCGCCAACGGATCAGCGTATGCACCGACGGTGAATTGCCGGTGCGCGGCAGCCGCCGCGATTTGGAGCGCGTGATGCTAAACCTGCTTGATAACGCGATCAAGTTCACCCCCGAGCGGGGCGCGATCGAGTTGGTGACCAGTCGCGAAGGGCAGTTTGCCCGGCTGGCGGTATGTGACAACGGACCAGGCTTGATGACGGGTGAAGCCGAGCGCATCTTCGATCCCTTCTTCACCAGCCCCAATACCAAGGCGGCCGGCAGCGGTTTGGGCTTGGCGCTGTGCCGCGAAATCGTCTCGCTGCATCATGGTACTGTTGTCGCCCGCCAGCGCGCCGAGGGCGGGTGCGAGGTCGAGGTGCGGCTGCCGCTGAGCGGCTCGAACATAAATATTTGTTAATTAGGTTTAGGTTCGCACCCCTGCTACTTCTTATCCCATGGCTGGCAACCTTGGGATGGGTCTTTTCAAGTTTGGTCAACCACGGCTGGCAGCGGGCAGGAGAACGGCTCAGGGCCTGCGCGTTTCGACTCTGATGCTAGCCGGCCTGCTGCTGGGAGCCTCGAGCGCAGGTGCGCAGAACCTGACTCTGAACGAGGTGATCGAGCGGGCGCTGAAGTTTACGCCGGCGATGGAATCGGCGAGCGCGCAACAGCAACTGGGCGCCGCGAATGTCGACGTAGCGCGTGCTCCGCTGCTGCCCAACCTGGAATACGACACCGAGTATTATCAGGCGCCTGGCTACAGTCCGATTATTACCAATAGCGGCCAATCGGACACCATGTTGGTGCTGACTTATACCGCCTTTGACGGTGGGCAGCGGCTGGCGCGCTACCGAGCCGCGCGCTATGCCAGCCAGGCCGCTGCGATGGGAATGGCGGCGGCGCGCGCACAGGTGGTGTTCGATGCTAGTTTGGCCTATTACAATCTGCTGCAAACCAGCCAAATTGAAACCGAGCTCAAGGCCAGTCTGCACCGGCTGGATCAGTACGTTACTATCGTCATCGCGCTGCAGCGCAACGGACGGGCGATCGTAAGCGATGTGTTGAAAATCCAAAATGCGCGCAACGCCGCCGAGCTCTCCCTGGTCGGCGCGCGCGCGGCGCGCCAGCGCGCCTCGGTAGTACTGGGCGCGTTGATGGGCGATTTCGATCAGACCGATATCGGAATTGCCGATATCACCGCGCCGCCCCCACCTCCGGGCGACGACATCGAGCGCAATCCGCTTCTGGTGGCGGCTCAGCGCCGAGTCAACGCAGCGCAGCAGGAAGTTACGGCGGCGCGTGCCGAAGCCTATCCGACCTTCAGCCTGGCTCTCACCAGCGGCTTTCTCGGAGTCAACCCGCCGCATACGGTGGCTCACAACCTGGGGGCTTCCTACGACGGCCTGGTGACGGTGCCGATCTTTGAAGGCGGCCTGATCCGCGCGCACGTCAATCAGGCCAAGGCGCGCCGGATGGCGGCGCTAGCCCAGCAACATCAGATCGAGATCGATCTTAAGCAGCGCTTGGCCGATGCGCGTCTGCGCTACCAGCAGGCGAGCGAGGAGCTAGCGATGCTGGCCCATGCGCTACCCACTGCGACCAACGCCTTCGCGTTGTATTGGACCCGTTTTCTGGGTGGCGGCAACACCACCTTGCTGGAAGTGCTGGATGCCTACAATCAGGCGGAACAGATGAAGCTCAGCCGCATCCAGCAAGTGTTCGCGCAACGGTTGGCCAGCATCGAGGGCCAACTGATCGTGGCCCAGCCGTGAGCGACTCTCGGCCACGGAGGTGCTCGCGCTGGTGTGCGCCGGCGCTCGGTGCGCTGGCGATCGCGGTGTTGGGGTGCGCTCGCTCGGAGGACTCTAGCACGGCTGGTAATGTGGCCTCGGTGCCCGTGATGGCGGTATCGGCGGCGCGGGTTACGCGGGCGCCGATCCAGCAGAGCACGCGGCTGCTGGGACTGACCCAGGCCTTGCGACATGTTACCCTGCGCGCACCGTGCGCAGGGATGGTCCAGGGGCTAGAACTGCAAAGTGGCGACCGGGTGCGGCGGGGGCAAATCGTGGCCCAGGTGATCAATCAGGAAGATCTAGCGGCCCAAGCAGGCCTGGGCGTGGCGCGCAAGCTGGATCCGGCCTCGGCCGCGCAACTGGCGCGCACGATCAAACGCTTTGCCTCCGATGCGGGCGTGCCAGTGGTGGTTCCGCAAGCGGCGGTGGTGGCCAAGCGCCTGGTCAGCAATGGTCAGATCGTTGCCTACCTCGATCCGCTGGTTGATCTGATTGATCCTTCCAGCATCTACGTCCAGGCCACCGTGCCGATCGATCAGGCCCGTCGCCTGAAACCAGGGATGATGGCGGAAATCAGCTCGCCGCTCGCGCCGGGAGAGGTATTTCCCGCCCGCTTGCAGGCCTTGGCTCCCAGTTTCGACCTCAATCCTGCCACTGCCTCCGCCCGGCTCGCCTTTTTGCGCTCGCCCCCGCTGGCGGTGGCTGGAATCGCGGTGGAGGTCACTATAGTAACCGAGACCGTTTCACAGGCGGTGGTTATACCCAAGGCGGCACTGTTCGAGAGCGCGGGCACGCGTAGTTACTACGTGTTCGTTGATCAAAATCAGATCGCGCGCCGCACAACTATCGTGCCGGGGGTTCGCCAGGATGATTTGGTCGAGGTGCGCAGCGGCCTGCGTCCGGGTCAAATCGTCATTACCTCGGGTGGTTATGCGCTCTCCGACGGCCTCAAGGTGCGCGCCACCATCGAGCCTGACAATGGCGCCGCCAGCAAGCTAATGGCGCCTGCGGCGCAGACGGGTGCGCGCAGACCGGTGGCAAAACCCGGCGACCAGTGATGTTTTGCACAACCGACAGGTAAAAGATCGGTCATTACCGGGCCAGGTTGGCGATTAGCATGAAGCATGATTACTCATTGCTCGCGTTGCTGGCTGTGTTTGCCACTAGCATCCTGGGCGTGCTGCTCGCCCTGGGCATTCCCAATTCGGTCTTTCCCGAGATCACTTTCAACCGCGCGGTGATCATCGCCAACAGTGGTGACCTGCCGGCTGCTCAAATGCTGGTAGCGGTCACGCGCCCGCTAGAGCAGGCCTCTTATGGAGTAATCGGAACGCAGCTCGTACGTTCCTCCACGACTCGCGGGTCGACCGAGATCGACGTCAATTTCAGCGAGGGCAGCGATGCCAACACCGATTACCAATTGCTCAATGCGGCGTTGGGTCAGGTGCGCAGTCAGCTGCCGCCCGAAACAACTATTGACACCCGCCTGCTCACCAGCAGCACCTATGAGATTCTCGACGTCAGCATTAGCTCGCCGGTGCGCAGCTTGGCTGAGCTGACCGATATCGCCTTCTATGAGATGGTGCCCAGCTTCCATCGCATTCCAGGGGTCTACCTGGTCCAGATGGGAGGGGACAAGTACAGGGAATTTGTCGTCCATCTCAATCCGGCCAAGCTTTTGGCCTATAACCTGACGCCACAAGCAGTAGTCGCGGGGTTGGCGCAAGCCAACGTGATCGCCTCGGCCGGGCGGGTCAATGATACCCATCGGCTGTTGCTCACGGTGATCAGCAGCAACCTGCGCGGCACGGAAGATCTGGAAGGCGTAGCAGTGGCCAACAGCGGCGGTCGTCCGATTCGGGTCAGCGATCTGGCCACGGTCGAAGTGGGAATTCGCGAGGACTACGTGCGCTGTGAATCGGAGGACGGCCCGGCGGTCCTGATCGGGGTGTCGCGCCAACCCAGCGGCAACACAGTCGCGATTTCGCGCGAGGCCCACGCACTGGTCAACGAATTCCGCCGCCGCTATCCCGACGTGCGCTTTTCCTTCAATTACGATCAGGCTCAACTGGTCAACGAATCTTTCGGCAGCGTGCGTGACGCCATCGTGATCGGTCTGGTGCTGGCGGTCGCAGTCGTGCTGCTGTTCACGATGAGCCCACTGAGCGCCCTGGTTTCCGCGATCGTCGTGCCGTGCACCATCGCCACCACCTTCTGCGTGCTCAAGGCGACCTCGATGAGCTTCAACATGATGACGCTGGGCGGGCTGGCGGCCGGTATTGGGCTGTTCATCGATGACGCTATCGTGATGATCGAGGCGATCCATCGCTCGCTGGCTCACAGCCGCGAGATCGGCGAAGCGGTGCGCGGGGCACTGAGCGAACTGACGCGCCCCCTAATAGCCTCGACCCTGACCGTGATTGTGGTCTTTTTACCGCTGGCGTTCATTTCGGGCGTGACGGGGCTGTTCTTTCGCGCCTTGGCCATCACGCTGGGCGCCGGGCTGCTGATCTCTTTAGCCATCGCGTTGGCCTTTACTCCCGCTTTGGAGCGCAAGGTCGGCCGTTGGCGGCGACGCAGCCGCCCTCCCGGGCGGCTGTTCCATGGCGCGCTGTTTTTGTACGACCGGATGCTGTGGCCGTTTCTGCGCTTTCCCGCCCTTGCGGTGCTGGCGGTTGTGCTCTCGTTGGGCGCGGCGGGCTGGCTGGCCAGTAATATAGGCACCGACTATCTGCCGGCGATGGATGAGGGCGCATTTGTCCTGGACTACATCACGCCGCCCCAGAGTACCCTGCACGAAACCGATCATTTGCTGCATATGATCCAGGCGGTCTTGAAAAACACGCCCGAGGTGGTCGCCTTCGCTCGTCGCACTGGTACGCAACGCGGTTTCCAGCTCACCGAATCCAACACCGGGGACATCACGGTGCGGCTCAAAGCCAATCGTCAACGTGGGATCAACGCGGTGATGGAGGCGGTGCGCGAGCGCGTGCTGGCCAGCGTGCCTGGCGTGCAGGTCGATTTTTCGCAGGTGCTACAGGATCTGATTGGCGATCTGTCCGGGACCCCGCAACCGATCGAGGTCAAGGTCTTCGGTTCCGATCAAAGTGCCATTCAAAGCACCGCCAACACTATCGCTGCGAGGCTGCAACAAACGCCGGGTCTGGTCGACGTTTACAACGGCGTGGTGCTGAGCAGTCCCGAGGAAGAGCTGGTCGTCGATCACGCCCAGGCCCTGCGCTACGGGCTGTCGGCGCAGGATATTCAAACTGCCTTGCACGCCGTGGTCGAAGGCACGGTGGCCACCCAGTTGCGCGTGGGTGATCGCTTGATCGACGTGCGCGTGCGCTATCCTTCGGATTATCACAACAATCTCGATCTGCTCTCCCAAGTTCTGCTCAAAACTCCGGGCCCCGGTAATATTCCGCTCTCGATGGTGACGAGAATGCGCTACCTGGGTGAGAGCACCGAGTTGGATCGCGAGCGACTGCGCCCGGTGGTTCACGTTACCGCCCGGATCAGCGGCACTAATCTGGGAGTTGCGATGGCCAGGGTAAAGGCGCGGCTGGCCAATCTCGCGCTGCCGCCAGGTGTGACGCTGGAATACGGCGGTTTGTACGCCGAACAGCAGCAGGCCTTTGGACAGTTGGCCTTGGTGATGGTGGTCGGAACTGTGCTGATGTTTCTGGTGGTGGTGTGGGAATTCGGCCGCCTGACTCCCGCGCTGGCGATCGTGCTGGGCGCGCTCTCCTGTTTGGCTGGCAGCCTGATTGCGCTGGAGTTGACCGGCATCACCTTAAACATTTCCTCTTTCATGGGACTAATCATGGTCGCCGGCATCACCGCCAAAAACGGCATCCTGCTGCTCGACCACGCCGAGCATGAAATCACCGACGGCAAGACGCCGCGGGCCGCGCTGACCAGTGCGGCCGAAATCCGCCTGCGTCCTATCATGATGACTACTCTGGCCACTGCCGCGGGTTTGCTGCCATTGGCGATGGGTTTTGGTGCGGGCGCCAAGATTCAGCAGCCGCTGGCGATTGCGGTGATCGGCGGACTGGCTTTCGCGATGGTGCTTTCGACCGCTCTGGCGGGTGGCCTGTATCTCATCGGTACGCCCCGTCCGACGCGCGCTTGAGTCTGGATTGCGGAACGTGTGCGGGCAGGAATAGGGTCGGGGACGGAGAGGACTTTTAATGGCAGCTTCCGATTGGAAAATTAACGGGGTCAAGGTTATCCCTGCCGGCACGCTGGACCCTGATACCGCGCAAACGCCTGGGATGAGCCGGGCGGCGGCGATCAATTATGCGCGCGTGGGAGCGCAAAAACTGTGGGCTGGTACCGTCAACATCGCGCCCGACGCCAAAACCGGAGCCCATCATCATGGCGCTTTGGAAAGCGTAATCTATGTGATCCGGGGCCGCGCCCGGATGCGTTGGGGTGAGCGGCTGGAATTCATGGCCGAAGCGGGGCCTGGCGATTTCATCTTCGTTCCGCCCTATGTCCCTCATCAGGAGATCAACGCCAGCGCCCAGCAGGCACTGGAATGCGTGGTTGTGCGCAGCGACAACGAAGCGGTAGTAGTTAACCTGGATATCGAGCCGGTCGAGCAGCCGCAGCAGGTGCCGTGGATCGATCCCATCCATAAACCGCGTTGAGCAAAGCCACGCGGCGGCGAATGAAAGCCGGCCCGGCGTGGGCGAGTGGAGGCGGGTTGCCTTGGACTGTCCGCTCGGTCATTTTACAAAGCTGCTCTGGAAGCGCTTTTCAACCTTGGGCGCAGCCTCGGCGCGGGAGACGAGATGGATTTTGGCTATTTCACCCTCAGTGACAATCATTACGACCATAATACCCGCTCCGCCGATACGTTTGTCGCCGACATTCTAGACGAAGCGATTTACGCCGAGCAGGTTGGGATGCATTCGGCCTGGATCGGCGAGCATCATTTCAGCACCTTGGGCGTGCTTTCCTGCCCCGAATTGGTGCTGGCCAACGTAGCCGCACGTACTTGCCGAATCCGTTTGGCTCCGGCTGTGACAGTGTTGCCGCTCCATCATCCCATCCAGGTGGCTGAGCAATGGGCCACGTTGGACCTGCTAAGTAATGGCCGGGTCGATTTCGCCGCTGGCCGCGGCTACGACCAACGGGAATATCTCCCGTTGAAGGTTTCATTCGAAGACAACCAGGTGCTCTTCGAGGAGGGATTGGAGATAGTACGCCGTTTGTGGTCGGGGCCACGCCCGATCTCTTATCGCGGTCGCTACTATCAGTTCGAGAATGTCGCCGTTACGCCCCAGCCCGTTCAGCGCCCTATCCCAACGTACGTCGCTTCGTTTTCCAAACCATCAATCGAATTGGCGGCCCGGCTGGGATGCGGACTAATCGTCGCTCCTTTCGCTGCCGCGATGAGTTACGGCGGCCTGCGCCAGGTCGCTCAGCTTTATCACGAGACCTGCGCCCGTCACGGCACCACGCCCGGGCGCCTGATGTGCAGCTACTTCACCCATTTTGCCGATACGCCGGCGCAGGAGCAGGCGGCCCGTGCCCGCCAGATCCGCTATTACAAGGAATGCGTGATTCCGGCCTTCCCCGGCGATCCAAAGACCGCGCCACCCAGTTATCGTTACTTTATCGAGATGGTCGAGCGGTTGCGCCAGGTTAAGCCCGAGGATCTGACCGAGAACTCGGTGCTGCTAGGGTCGCCGGTGGCGATGATCGACACCCTCAAGAAAGTAGAAGAGGCGGGTTTCGACGAGGTGATTTTATATTTCAACGTCGGCCTCAAGGACCACGCCCAGGTCAAGGATGAGATGGCGCGCTTCATGGCGGAGGTGGCTACCAGCCTCACCTGACGCCGCTTCTACTGCGGCGCCTGCTTTATCAACACGGCTTTCGGCCAGCCCGCGCAGCTTGCGTTCTGGCCGCGCTGATGGCACAACCAGGGCGGCCTGGAGTGAGCGGGTAAATCGAGCGTTTTTAGAGGCGGGCTTGAAAGAGTACCAGCCAGGTGCCTGGAGTGTGATGTCGGGATTGCTGGTCACCCAGATCCTGGTTTCCAGCCCCTATCTCACGCTGACTGCTGTCTTCATGACCCCCTTTATTCGGACCTTTGGCTGGAGCCATGCGGCGGTTGGCGAATTGGCTTTTGCCGCGGCCTTGGTGGGCGGTTTCGTAGCTCCAGCAGCGGGCTGGTTGCTGGATCGGGTCGATGCGCGCTGGACCATGGCGGCTGGGATCTCGCTGATGGCGCTGCTGTATTGCTTCGCCGCTCGCTGCTCGTCCTTTGGCGCGATGGCGCTGGTATGGGCGCTGCTGGGGGTCGGCAGCCAGCTCGCGATAATTCCAATCATGGTGGTTTCGATCAACTGGTTCGGTGGCCGGCGCGGCTTTGCCGGCGGCGTGATCATGTTTGGGCGAGGCCTGGGAATGGCACTCTCACCTCTCGTTTTGACCACTCTGATTATCCATTATGGATGGCGCAGCGCGATCGGCTGGATGACCGCTCCAGCCCTGCTCGTTGCGCTACCTTACGTGCTGTGGGTGATGCGAACGCGGCCGGCGGCGACCCAAGCCCGCGGCACCGCCGCGGAAGTCGCCACGCTGCCCGGGCTGGAGCTGAAGGCGGCCTTGAGCAGCACGCCATTTCTGCTGGTTTTGGCCGCCGAATTCCTCTTCACCAGCGGATTTTCCGCTTCGCTGACCCACTCCATTACCTACATGATTGGCCTGGGCTTCAGACCCCAGCGTGCCGCCCTGATCTATAGCGCGCAAACCATGGGGACTGCTTTGTGCACGGTACCACTGGGCTTGCTTGCCGACCGGGTCGGGACCCGTCGTGTTCTGGCGCTGGCCTTGATGGCGGTTGCGATCGGCAATGGTGCTCTCGCGGGCTTCAGCAACCTATACCTGCAACCTTTCATGATTCCGTTGTACATCGTGGGTTGGGGCGTCCCGTGCGGCACCATCTTCGCGCTGTTACCGGTGCTGCTAGCGGAATCGATCGGCTTGCGCCGGCTGGGAACGGCGGTCGGCGTGATGGGTTTTACCACCGCCATTGGCATGGCGACGGGGCCGATCTGGGCGGGCCGCATTTTCGATCTCAACGGCAGCTATGTACCGGCCTTGCTCATCGCCAGCGGCGCGATCCTCCTCGGAGCTGGGTTCGTACAAAACGTGCGGCCTGCACCTGGGCACGACCAGCTTCCACTGCCTCGAGTGCAAGCTGTCTCGGCCACGGCTTGACCACCGTTCCCGCTCCGGCTTCCGCGACGATCTAGAGCCGCGCATCCTGTTACAGCGGGCGGTAAGTGCTGCGCTGGGTTGGCTTATTCGCCGATTATCTTGATCAAAACGCGCTTGGGACGGCGGCCGTCGAACTCGCCGTAGAAAATCTGCTCCCAGGGGCCGAAGTCCAGCTTGCCCGCGGTGATTGCCACCATCACTTCCCGGCCCATCACCTGGCGCTTGTGGTGGGCATCGCCATTGTCCTCGCCCGAGCGATTGTGATGGTAGCGAGTCGAACTGGGATCGAAGGGTGCCAGCTCTTCAAGCCAGCGCTTATAGTCCTCCAGCAGGCCGGGTTCGTCGTCGTTGATAAAGACTGACGCGGTGATGTGCATCGCGTTAACCAGGCATAGCCCTTCGTGCACCCCGGAGTTTGCGACCGCATTTTCGACTTGGCGCGTGATGTTGACGAACTCCATCCGCGCCGGCACGTTCATCGTAAGATAACTGGTATGAGATTTCATTGCCTTCGCTCCGTAACCGCCCTCCTGTACGCCATCAAAATTGTTATGCAAAGCCCGATCCGTCAGTCCTTTTTTGGGTATTTTATTAAATTGCTAGTCCGAGTGGTAAAATATAAATCCAGGTTAAGAAGCTTAGGTCGATCGCATGGAGGGGCAGGCTCGAAAAGAAATGCGGCGGAAGCATTAGACTCAGCACCGCGCGTCGCCAGCATATTCAAGGGCGTAGACAAATTTGCCATCCGACCGCCCCATTTCAACTAAGCAAAATTGACTATCTTTGCGCAAAAATAATCGGACTCGAGAATTACGCGCCGGGGCAACATGCGGTGCCCTGCACGCACGCTTTCTGGCATGAAAAAGTCGACGCAATAGAGCAGCGTAAAGCCTTGCACAATGGGTAAGGCTTGGTCTATGGGTTGCTCTGGCAAAGGGGAAACCTTAGTCCGGAGAAGTTCGGCGCACGCTCTTTCAGCATTATTGCCGCCGTATAAAAGATGGCGTTGTTTCGAAATCTTTTTCTTCAGACCCGTGGAAGATGACCGATAACGGGCCGGTTTGCGGAGACCCGTTTCCACGGCCTACTGAATAAAAAGTGATTTTGGAAAATTCTGCTTATCCGGCGGCTTTTTGTGGATCGCCGGCGGGGCCAGGATAATCACGAGGGCCAGATGCGAAAGCCAAAAGCGCCGACACGCGGCGGTTCGGAAGCTCGATCACTGGATCGCCGAACGTTCATAAAGGGTGCGGCGGTGGCGGTCACCGCGGCTGCCGTGACAAGCCGTATCGCGCCTGGGGCCGCCGCTCAGGCCAGCCCTCCCGACACCGCTGACTTGGTCGGCACCTCCACCCAGCGCGCGGCACGCGCCGCCGTCAACCGCAGTAAGCTGCTCGCGGCCCCTGCGCCACCGCTGAGCGCAATGGTTATCCCCCATCCTGGTTCGGATTTCATGGTGGACGTCATCAAGAGCTTGAACATCGATTACCTTGCGGCCAATCCCGGTTCGAGCTTTCGCAGCCTGCAGGAATCTTTAATCAACTACGGTGGCAACTCGAAACCCGAGTTTATAACCTGCAACCATGAAGAAATTTCAGTAGCTTTTGCCCACGGTTACTACAAAGCGGCGGGCAAACCAATCGCGATTCTGGCGCATAGTACGGTGGGGCTGCAGCATGCCGCGATGGCGGTTTACAACGCCTGGAGCGACCGAGTTCCGGTTATCATGATGGCGGGTAACCTGGTCGACGCCGCTTACCGGCGGCCGGGCGTGGAATGGTTTCATTCCGCCCAGGATCCGGCCGCCATGCTGCGCGATTTCACCAAATGGGACGACCAGCCCGCCTCGCTTCAACATTTCGCCGAGTCGCTGGTACGGGCTTACGAGTTTTCGATGACCCCACCGATGGGGCCCAGTCTGATTGTCGCCGATGCCAAGCTGCAGGAAAGTCCGGTCGATCCGGCGGGACTGCTTGGGATACCCAAAGTCGGTCCCATCTTTTTTCCCCAGGGCGACGAAGGCAGCTTACGTGAGGCGGCTGCGATGTTAGCCGCGGCTCGCCACCCGGTGATCCTGGCGGATCGCGCGGCGCGCACCCAGCAAGGCATGCAACTGCTGGTTCAGCTGGCTGAATTGACCGCGATTCCGGTGGTCGATTTGGGCGGGCGAATGAATTTTCCCAATCGCCATTACGCCAACCTGTCGGGGATGAAACGCCGGCTGATCCGCGAGGCCGACGTGATTTTGGCGTTGGAGGTTTCCGACCTGTGGGGCCAACTCAACACGGTTGGCGATCCGTATCACAACTACCGCCGGCTGGCGCCAACCGATGTCAAACTGATTCACATTAACATGGCAGCCGCCTATATGAAGTCCAACTACCAGGACTTCGAGCGCTATCAAGCGGTGGATCTCGATATTATCGGCGACGTCCAGACCAGCCTGCCGCCGCTTATCGAGTCCTGTCGGCGCGCCTTTCACAATAAGCAGGCGGTTGTCGCGCAACGCACCCAGGCCCTCAAGGCGATGGGCCAGAAAGCATTGCGCCAGACGTTGACAACGGCGACCTACGCCTGGAACGCAAGTCCTATCAGTACGGCTCGGCTGGCGGCCGAAACCTGGAACGTGATCAAAGACGAAAACTGGTGTTTGGCCGCCAACGGCCAAACCATCTGGCCGCACGCGCTGTGGAACTTCACCGAGTATCAGCAATATCTCGGCGGTCCAGGGGGGTATGGAGTCGGTTATGCGATTTCCGCTTCAGCCGGAGCCGCACTTGCCAACAAGGCCTCGGACCGCATCACCGTCAGCTTTCAACCCGACGGCGATCTGATGTACTCCCCCGGTGCGCTGTGGACTGCCGCGCACCATCGCCTGCCCCTGATGACCATCATGTTCAACAACCGCGCCTACCATCAGGAGATGATGCACCTACAGAACATGGCCTCGCTTCACGGCCGCAGCCCTGACCGCGCCTATATTGGCACGGCAATCACCGATCCCGATATCGATTTCGCCAAGCTGGCGTCGGGACTCGGGGTGTGGTCATCGGGGCCGGTCAGCGATCCGGCTCAACTCGGTCAAACCCTGCGCGCCGCGCTGAACATCGTCAAAGGCGGCCATCCCGCCCTGGTCGACGTCATCTGTCAGCCCCGTTAACAACTGGCGGTAAGGTTTCGATGAAAACGGCTATCGCGACCCTGGTACTTGGCTTGCTCGTGGCGGTCAACGGTCATGCCGCCGACACCGGTTCGGCGGCCCATGGCCAAATCCTGTTTAACACGCTGGGCTGCACTGCCTGTCATGGTGCCCAGGGCGAGGGGGGAAACGCCCGTCCTGGCGTACCGGCGCCCAAGCTGGCGGGGATCACGCTCGGCCTGTCGGATTTTATTCGTCAAATCAGGCGACCGCGCGGCGCGATGCCGGCCTTTCCTGCGGCATTCGCCAGCGATCGCGATTTATCCGACCTTTATGCCTATCTTACCTCGGTAGGCGGTAAACCAGCCGCTCTGCCTATGTCAGCGGCACCCCTTGCTCCTTCGGGGTCAGCCGCGCGGGGCAAGCTGCTATTCATCAAGGTGGGCTGCTACGAGTGTCACGACTACGCCGGCGAGGGTTCGGTCTTCACCGGTCCCAGCCTCAGCCCCAACCCGCTGCCCTACCCGGCTTTCGCCGCACAGGTCAGGTTACCTCGCCAATATATGCCTAAGTATCCAGTCAAGTATCTGAGCGAGCAGCAGCTCGCCGATATCTATGCCTACGTCCGGTCGCTGCCGCCGCCTCCGGCGCTCAAGAATTTACCGCTGCTGACCAACCGCTGACGGCAGCGGCTAAAGCCGCTGGCGCTCGCTCACCAACCTACTGTTGCAGCCCTCCAGGCAAAGTTTTTTGGGTCTGCTTCAGGACTTGCGCGCCTGCTTGACGATGCTTATTCGAAATTCAGTCGGCACGTGCTCGAGAAATCCTTCGGGTTTAGTTCAGGCGTTCGAAAGGCCTTGATCAAACCGGCCTCGGACCGCCTTTGCGCAAGGCCATCCCATCAGAGAAAGGAGGTTCTCGCAAATGGCTTTGTTGAGATTCGACACCAGCCCGGACTCGTTTGGGTCTTTAGTGAGCCTACAGCAAGAGCTCGAGCGATTCATGCGAAATCCGGCGTTCGCGATGGGGCCATCGGGGTTCGGTGCCTACCCGCCGGTCAACATCTTTGAATCGTCCGAGGGCGCTTTGATCATTGCCGAGGCTCCCGGTCTGAACGCGGCGAAGCTGAACCTCAGCGGGACCGGGCACACCTTGACCGTCAGTGGCGAGCGAATCTTCGAGCCGGACGGTAATGGTTGGGGGTATCATCGACGCGAACTCAACAAGGGGAAGTTCTCTCGGTCGATTCACTTGCCTGAAAATTATGAGCTCGCAAACGCCGAGGCCCGCTACGAGGCCGGGTTACTGATTATTCGCGTTCCAAGGGCCGAGCGTGCCAAGCCGCGGCAGATTGCCGTCCAAACGGCGTGAAAGGAGGCGAAACATCATGGCAGAAAAAGAAACTCGTGAGATCGCCACCAAGGAGAAGCAGCAGGTGGCCAAGCCGCAGGAACAAACTCGTCCCGGACGGTATTATGTGCCTGACGTGAACATCTACGAGTTTGATGATTCATTAAAGCTTTGGGCCGACATGCCAGGTGTCAAGGAGAAGGATGTAAATGTGACGCTCAAGGATGGCGTGCTGACGATAGTCGGCAAGGTTGCCACCGAGATGTATGCGGGACTGCGCCCGATGTATACTGAGTATAACGTCGGCAACTACTACCGCGAGTTTGCGCTGAACGAAGACATCGACGAGGCGAAGATAAGGGCTACCCTGCGTAGCGGCGTGCTCGAACTCGAATTGCCCAAGAAAGAGCAAGCTAAACCCCGGCGAATCGAGGTTCGTAGCGCGTAGGGCCTGAGCGATAGAGAAAAACTTCTCGCGTGGTGGTTATATCATGCCCAAGCGAGACCTGTATCGAGTTCTTGGCGTTTCAGCAAATGCGGCGCCGGGTGAGATCAAGCGAGCCTATCGGCGAATCGCCTTCACCGTCCATCCCGACGTGGGCGAGCGTCCCGATCCGGAACGCTTCCGAGAAATCCACGAAGCCTACGAGATCTTAAGCAATCCCGACCGGCGCCGCACCTATGACGTTGAGATTGCTGTCCAACAACCCTTTTCGGCCCAGCCCTTGCGGGCGAGGCGAGAACCGGTTGCGGTTCGCGATGATTTCCTCGCGGTTCAACGTTCACTTGGATCGCTGTTCGATCAGATCGAGCAGCATTTCTTCGGATATCGGACGAAGAACGGCGGGCCTCCACGACGGCTCGGGGTGGAAGCGGTGCTCGACGCTGAGGAGGCGCGTTTTGGCTGTCGGGTGCCATTCAGCGTCTTCTGTTACGTCACCTGTCAACGCTGCGGTGGAAGGGGCGAAGGGTGGAGTCTATGTCCGGACTGTTATGGGGACGGAGTTGTCGAAAGCACGCGTGAAGTGGTCATCGATATTCCGCCCGGCGCGAGTGACGGCGACAGATTCGAAGTTCTGAGCGACGCTGGAATAACGAATTTGCTGTTAGAAGTGCGGGTGACCGTGACGTGAGGCTTAATTCCACTATGCCACACACGGGCAGGCTCCCGTAACTACGAGTCGGTATCAAGCGCTCGTTGATGAGCCGTTTGTATTTCGCCACCATCACGAAAAAGCTGCCGAACCGTAGTTCTTAATCGACGTATTCATCGCGACGGTGGTGTTAGCGATGAGGACCGAGACAGCCCGACAGTGCCAGAAATGCGATCCCGCAGGCGGGCGCGTTTGCAGCCGGTCGAATCCGGGCAAACAGCAGCTCGCGGATCAGGCTCAGTTGGGTAACCAGGCCAGCGCGCGAATCTCGCTGAATTCGCGCGCCAGCTTGTGCCATGAATCGCCCCCGTCGCGACTTAAATAAAGGTAGCCGTTGATACTGTTGGCCACGACCAGCTCGGGATCGGCGGCGTTGACCGCGAACCCGTTGATGGTGGAATTGGGCGCCACCGGCAACCTCATCGCATGCCAACTGCGGCCGCCGTCGAGTGAGCGATAAGCCGCGCCGGTCTCGCCGAAAACAACATTGCCGACGCCCGCGAAAATGACCTCGGAGGTGCCGGGCTTGAGCGCTAGACCGCGCGTATAGGCGCAATTTGGCTGATCGCCGATCGGGGCAAACTGATGGAGAGTGAAATCGCCCCCGCCCTCTTCTTTTATCCAAATTCCGTCGGGAGTGGCGACCAGCAGTCTGGCGCAATCACCCGCGCTCAGAGCCAGGCCATGAATATCGAAGCCGCTTTCGATTCGCGGCCCGAGCTGGGGCAATTGTCGCCAACTCTGGCCGCCGTCATGGCTGTGAAAGATGCCTCCCACCTCCACGCCAGCAAACAGTTTGCGCGGGTCGCGCGGATCGACTGCCAGCGCGGTGACGCGTGGCGGGCCAATGGGGATCGGGCAACGCTGGGGTAGCGGCGCGTTAAGCTGCGTCCAGGTGCGACCGCGGTCGCTGGAGCGGAAAATCGCGGGCGGTTTGGTCCCGGCCAGGATAACGTCAGGGTCGGCTGGATCCAGCAACAACGACCAGATGTGTGCGCCTTCCAGCTTCAGTCCCAGCATCTCCCAACTAACGCCGTTGTCCTCGCTGAAATGAACTCCCACGTCCGAGCCGGCGTAGATGCGATGAGGGTCGTGAGGCGAGACTGCCAGGGCGCGTACTTGGATGTCGCCGATTTCCCAGAAGAAGGGCAGTTGCATTCGTGCTTTTTTGAAATGCTCGCCGCCGTCGGGACTGTACCAGATACCGGCGCCAACCGTGCCTACGCAGATTGTAAAACTCATGGCTTGCCTCCGCAGAGCGGCGAGATTCGGCTTGCTGTTTGCCTTATACGTCCGGCCGCGCCATCGGGGCAAGTCGCGTTTCCTAGGGGCTTGCGACTCCCAAATCAGTTGAGCGCTTCGCGGTCTCGGAAACTGGTACCGGCTTGGGCTTAGTGGCGCGGGCCGCCGCGCCCGCCTGCGCCACTGCGATGGGGCCGAGCTGCAAGAGCCTTTGTTGGCCCCCGCTCGCTTCGCTAAAGGACGACATGTCGGCGGTTCGGCGCGTCAGTTACTTGCCGGCGAAGTAGCGCCGCTTCAGAGCCGAACACGCGCTTGCAGCGACGGTTCTTCAACTGTCCACACTTCGCGGATCGCACGGTTGTGCCCCTCCTCAATCAACAAGGCGCCGAGCACGAAGACCAAGCTGCACGCGATGACCGGAAACCACAGGCCAAAGAAGATATCGCCAGCTCGCACCGAAAGTATCGAGATGAAAAAAGGAGTCAGGCCGCCGACCCATCCGGCGCCAAAGTTGTAGGCGATCGAAACCGCGCTGAAGCGAATGCGGGTGGGAAATTGTTCGGTCAGGAACGCGCCCAGTGGACCGAAGGTCATGGTCGCGTACAGAATAATCGCCACCAGGATCAGCTCGACTTTTAGTTTGTCGATTCGGTGCGGATCAGCGCCGGGCGGATAGCCTTGCGCGCGCAGCGCCGCCATATATTGGGTCGCGTCAAAACCATGCAGCTTGCGTGTGCCGATGGTCACGATGGTGCCCTCGGCCGTGCCCGGCAGCGAGCGATAGCTGATCCCTTTGCTGGTAAGAAAATCCCGCGCCCGGTCGCAGGCACTCAGCTTGGTGGCCGCGGTCACCAGGAAATGGAGATGGCAGCTATCGGCGGCGATAGTCACCGGCACGCGGGCCTGAAAGTCGGCCAGCGCCGGATTGGCCGCGCGGGTCAGCGCGGCGAAGAGCGGAAAATAGGTCAGGGCACCAAGCAGACAGCCGCCCAGCATGATCCATTTTCGACCGACGAAATCTGACAGCCAGCCGCTGGCGATCGCCATTGGGAAGGCTATTACTTGCGAGACCAGGATCAAGCTGTAAGTGGTTGCATATCCCACCTTGAGCACGGCAAGCAGGAAGATCAACGAATAGGTCGTCATGAATCCGACCACCACCTGTCCGCTGCACATCATGAAGGCGATCGCGACATAGCGCAGGTTGCGCAGGCTGCCGAAGGTTTCGGCCACTGGCGCGCGCGAGCCCTGGTGGGCCTGGCGCATCTCGCGAAAGACCGGCGATTCTTCCAGCCCGTAGCGGATGTAGATCGAGATCGCCAAAATCACTATGGAGAGCAGAAAGGGCAGCCGCCAGCCCCAGCTCATGAATTGAGGCTGGGTCATCGAAAGGCGCGTGATCAGGATGGTGGCGCCCGACAGCGCCACGCCCAGGAAAACCGCGATCTGCACCCACGAGGTTTGATAGCCGCGCCGCCCGTCGCTAGCATGCTCGGCAACGTAGGTGGCGGCGCCGCTGTACTCGCCCGCCATCGAGAGTCCCTGGGTCAGGCGCAATGCCACCAGCATCGCCGGCGCCATCCAGCCAATCTGGGCGAAGGTGGGTAGCAGGCCGATCGCGGCGGTGGCCCCTCCCATCATTGTTATGCTCACCAGGAAGGTGTTCTTGCGTCCCGCGCGATCGCCGAAATGGCCGAAGACGAAAGCCCCCAGCGGGCGCACGACGTAAGAGACGCTGTAAGTGACCAGTCCTGCGAGCAGATTGGCGGTGGGATTGCCGGGGGGGAAGAACTGCTCGCTGAAAAAAACCACCAAGGCCGGGAAAAGCAGGAAGTCGTACCACTCGAACATGCTGCCGGCCAGCGCCGCCACGATAACTTTGCGCAGCGTGGCGGCGGGGACGGCGGCGGTGGGCTTCATCAGGCGTTGCTCCGGGCAAGCCCTCAGCGGCTCAGTAGCGCGAGAAGTGATAACACTGCTTGGCCACGCATTCGATCAGCGCGGGATGGTTGGCGCGGGTAACTTCCAACGCTTCGCGCAGGGCGGGCAAAAACGCCTCGGCGCGCTCGATCCGAGTGGCCCATCCGCCCAGCCCCTTGGCGACCTCGCAGTAGTTGCCACCCAGATCGAGCGCGTGATGTTTCTCGATCGATTTGGGCATCGAGGCTCGCTCGCCCGCCATCACGCCATTATTGAATACGATCGTCAGGATCCCGATCCGGTTGCGCACCGCGGTCTCCAGATCCATTCCCACCTGGCCCATCGCCGCATCGCCCATGAAGTTGACACATAGTTTGTCAGGGTGGGCAAGCTTGGCTCCCATGATTAGCCCCAGCCCGTGCCCTAGCTGGGTGGACTTGCCCCATCCCAAATAGCCGCGCGGGGTAACGCAGGGCCAGAACGGAACCACCTGCTCGCGTGGACTGCCCGAGTCGTGGGTGGCGATAGTGTTGGCCGGATCGACCGCGCCAATCAAGTCGTGAATGATGCGATATTGATTGATTGGCACTTCACTGGAAGTCAGCTCTGGCGCCCATTCCTTTTGCCATTCTTCCTTGAGCGCGCGCACCTGCGAAGCCATCCCGGTGCGCCGCCGGCGCGGGCCGATCTCAGCGATCAAGGCTTCCAGCACCAATTTGGCGTCGCCCAGAAGCGCGGCTCGTGTGGCGAACTCCTTGTTGATGTCGCCCGGATCGTTGGTCATGTGCAGGATAGTCTTGCCGGCTGGGATCTGTGGCCCCCAGGGAGTGCGGCTGAAGCTGGTGCCGATTCCGACGATCGGATCAGCCTGGCGGAGAAAATGGAATGCTGCCTTGGGAGCCGAAATTGCCGAACCGCCCAGGGATAGGGGATGGTCCTCGGGAAAAGCGCTCTTGCCGGTGTTGGTGGTCAGCACCGGGGCGTCGATCAGTTCAGCCAGCTTGACCAATTCCGCGCTCGCACCAGCATAAAGAATACCCTGGCCGGCATGGATCACCGGGCATTTGGCTGCCAACAGCAACTCGGCCATGGTACGCACCTCAGCCGGATCGGGGCCGGTGCGCAGTGGCTTGACCGGAGTGTAATCGAGCTCGCCCTCCAACTCTGCTTCGCTTATGTCGCCGGGCAGCTCCAGCAGCACCGGCCCCGGCTTGCCCGAGCGCAATTGCTGAAACGCGCGGCGCATCAATTCGCCCACTCGGCGCGGCTGATTGAGTTCGGCGGCGAACTTGGTGATGTGCGCGAAATTGTCCACCGCGGAGAACGTCGGTGGGGTGTAGCGCCGGCCCGTCGCCTGCCCCGCCGGCAGGATCAGTACAGGCACGTTATCGGCGAAGAGCTGAGCTACTCCGGCAAAGGAGTTTTCCACCCCCGGTCCCCCCTGCATCGCAAATACGCCGATACGCGCGCCGTTGGTAGAGCGGCTGATGCCGTCGGCGATCCCCGCGCCCACCCGTTCCTGGCGGCAGATGATCGGGCGGATTCCCACTTCGGTGCAGGCGTCGATCAGCAATTGGCGAGGATAACAGACCAGGAACTCAATCCCCTCCGCCTTGAGTACCCGTGCGATCGCTTCGGTAACTTTCATTTCTACTCCTGGGCCAAGCTACAACTTGCCGCGCGCTGCCCGTTAAGTGCGTGGCTGCTGATCAACCAAAGCCAGTGGTTACCTGCTCAGCGGGCCGCGCTTTGCGCCGCCGGCGGCGAGGGCATGTCGGGAGCTTCTTGCAGCTTGCGCCAAGGCTTGGGCGGCTTGCCTGCGCGAATTGCTGCCAGCTCGCGCAGGAAGATTTTGCGGAGCAGCGCGATTCCGGCGTCGGTGCGTCCAAGCCGCTCGGCACCCCGATCGGCGATTGCCCCCTGGCCGCGCAGCGCCACGTAATCCTGGGTCGAGGTCAAGCCGTAACCTTCGCCCTGCTTGGGCACGTGATGGCGGTCGAACAGTTCGTCGTAATGTTGAGAGGGGTCGTAATTGTTGGCCATTTCGGCCGCCATTAGCTCGGCGGTGGCGGCGGCCGTGGGCGGAATAGCGACGATAGTGAAGCGGCGCGTGTTGCGCTCATCGATCGGCACCGCCCACACGCTGGTATGGAACCAGGGTTCGCCCTTGACCAAGCCGGCCGAGACGATGTGATTGTTGTTGGGAAAGGTCCAGTCGCTGACCCGCACGTTGTTGCCCGGCCGCCGCGCGATCTGCCGAATACCCGCGCTGGTCTCCTCGTAGGACAGCTCTGGACTGGCCGCGGTAATTTCCTCGCCGAAGCGGCCGAGCTTGCCCCACATATGGACGTAGCTGACGTGGGCCGCGTCCAGGGAATTTTCGATCTGCTGGAACCAATGGCAGTCCCACACCTGCTCCTGATGGAGAATGAAACAGCCGGGTTCCTCCAAGCTGTCCTTGCGCGGCAGCTCGAAGCTGGGTGCAGGTCCTTCGCCCATGTATGCGAACAGCACGCCGCAATATTCATGCAGCGGATAGCCTGCGATCTTGACCAGCTCGGGGCGCGGATGGGTTTCTGCCGGCATCTCGGTGCATTGGCCCGTTCCCGCGTAGCGCCAGCCGTGATACATGCAGCGAATCTGTTCGCCCTGAACCCAGCCCGTATGCAGCACGGTGCCGCGATGGGCGCAGCGGCCGCCTACAAGATAAAAGCGCCCGCTCTGACCGCGGAAAAGCGTCAGCTCCTCATTCATCACGCGCAAGCCGCGCGCCTGGCCCGGCGCCAGCTTGTCGGCCACCGCGATGGGCTGCCAGAAACTTCGTAACAGGATGCCCATCGGAGTGCCGGCTGAAACTTCCACCAGCAGCTTGGATTGCTCTGCGTCCACGGCGATGCTCCTTCATGAAAGGGCGGGCCACTTTATCCCGCCGCTGAGCGTCTAGTCGGGTCTTGGCCTGCGCTACGCAGCCACCAACCGGCTTACCTGTAGCGCTTGGATAGTGCCACTGTAAAGCGCCGTCAGCCACTTGGGGCGTGCTGGCAGACCAGAGCCTATAACTTTTTGAGTGAGATCGGTTTGCGGGTTTCTGCTAACTAATGCATCGTTGTGCCGCCGCCGCTGCCTACCCGCCGCAAGAGTAAGAAACCGGGCACGAACAGTAGCGCGCCCACGGCCAGCAGCCGATAGATATCGTTGTAGGCCATCAACTGCGCCTGCTGCACCATCTGATGGTAGAGTAGGCCGTAGCCCCGCATCTGATGGGTTGTCAGGCCCGGGATCAGATTGAGTCGTGGCGCGCCCGGTGCGCGCGCCATCTGATCTATCCGCCAGGCGTCGAAGATCTGGAAATGGCCGGCCAGATATGACTGATGGATCTGCTCGCGGCTGTTGAGCAGATTGGAAACCATAGAGATGCCGATCGCAGAGCCGGTATTGCGCATCATGTTGTATAAGCTCGCCGCGTAGCCCATCCGTTGCGGTTCCACGCAGGACAGAGTGGAGGCCGACATGATGGGAAAGATCAGCCCACCGCCCACGCCGGAGATAAACACCGGGGCCACCAGATTGTTCATACCCACCGCCAGGGTCCATTGCCCCATTTGCCACACCGCATAGCTCAGGACGACGAAGCCCAGGCCGACCAGAAAGCGGGTGTCCCAGCCTCGGCGCGACATCTCACCCACCATTAGCATCGCGCACAACGTGCCCGCTCCACGCGGCACCACCGCCAACCCTGCGTCCCAGGCCGAGTAGCCGAGGAGATCCTGAAAGAACAGGGGATTGAGTAGATTGGTGCCATACACGATCAGCACCAGCCCCATGATTACGATTACGGCAACGTCGAAATTGACGATCTTGAGGATGCTGAGATCGAGAATCGGTTCGGGAAAGCGCAATTCGTGAATCACCAGCAGGATGAGCGCCAACGCCGCGCCGGCGGTGAACAGGCAGACCCATGAGGCATTAAACCAATCGGCGCGCTGCCCGCGATCCAGCACGATCTGTAGCAGGCCCAAGCCCAGCGTAAGGTAGGCAATACCCCAATAATCGATTCGGCGCGCCTGCTTGCGCGACTGGCGCAGGTACTCGGGATCGTGGACGAAGGTGGTGACCATGATCGCGGCCAGAATGCCGGTGGGCAGGTTGATGTAGAAATTCCAGCGCCAGTTCCAGTTGTCTGTGATCCAGCCGCCCAGAGTCGGCCCCAGGACTGGCGCCGCCATCAGCCCCACACCCCACAGCGCCATCGCCATACCTTGCTCTTCGGGCGGAAAGGTCTCCATCAAAATCGCTTGCGAAGAGGGAATCATCGCCGCTCCCGCCGCGCCTTGAATCAGACGAAAGACCACCATCTGACTCAGCGAGCCGGCCGCGCCGCACAGCCCCGAGGCGATCACGAAGACCACTACCGAAGTCAGAAAGTACCGCTTGCGACCGAAGCGGGCCGAAATCCACCCGGTCAGCGGAATCATGATCCCGTTGGCCACGATATAGCTGGTCAAGACCCAGGTGACTTCGTCCACACTGGCCGAGAAGCTTCCTTGCATGTGGGGCAGGCAGACGTTGACGATCGAGGTGTCGAGCACCTCCAACGTCGCGCCCAACATTACGGCGAATGCCACCAGCCATTTATGAGACGAAGCTGGGGCGGGGGCGGGAAAAGTTATGGTTTCAGAAAGCGTTGCCGAGGCCATCGAGAACAACCTTGTTGCTCCTGGAACTGAAAGGCGGAAGCGGAGCCGGTCTATTGATAATGACTGACCAGTCAGTTATTATCAAGCCATGCCGCGAATCGCCGCCGATAAGCGCGAGCAACATACCGAAGCGCGTTGTGAGCAGATCCTCCACGCCGCCTTGCTGCTGTTCGCCCGCAAGGGCTTCGCCGAAACCACCATGGAGGAGGTCGCGGCCGAGGCTAATCTCGCCAAAGGCAGTCTTTATTTGTATTTTCCAAGTAAAGACGCGCTTTTGGAGCAACTGCTCCGGGGCAACCTGCTGCTTCCTGGCGGTACGGAATTGCTAGCTTCCTTGCGCTATCTACCGGCCCGGACGGCGATTCCCAAGCTGGTTCTTACGCTGTGGCGCACGCTCAAGGAGCGCAAGCCGATTACTCGTCTGGTAGTGCGCGAAATTTTGAGCCGGCCCGATCGTGCCCGGCTTTATCTGGAGCAGGTGCGCTTGCCCGCTTTGCGCGCCCTGGCCGAATGCCTGGGCCACTGGATGGATCGCGGTGAGCTACGCCGAGGCGACCCGATGGTGGCCTCGCAATGTCTATTCGGGATGTTGTGGTACCTCATCCAGTCGCAGGAGTTCTTGGGGGAGGGGGACGAAGGACCATCTGACGAGACGATCGAGCAGATGGTTGCGACCATTTTTCTTGATGGCGCCGCGGCGCGGGAGAGCCAGGCGCCCGGAAAACACCAATGAACAGGAATTTTCTGCGTCGCTTAGTGGTGATTGCGCTGGTCCCGGTTATCGTGACCGCGGGCGCGCTCTTTGGGTGGCCCTATTATCGCTATCTGGCAAGCCACGTCTCCACCGACGACGCCTATGTGGACGGAACCTCGGCTACGATTGCCGCGCGAGTAGCGGGCACGGTGGTGGCAGTCGGGGTTAAAAGCAACTGGTCGGTCAAACGTGGCCAGGTGCTGGCGCGCTTGGACCCGCGCGATTACCAGGTCGCGCTGGAACAGGCGCAGGCCCAGTTGGAGCGGGCGCGCCAGAGCGTCGACAGCCTGTATGCCGGCTATCAATCGGCGCAATCGGCGCTGGCGCTGACCCAGGCCGAGTTGCGCCAGGCCAAGCTGGACTACGACCGCGCCAAGAGCTTGCGAGTGCTAGGAGTAATTGCCCAGGAGAAGCTGGATCAGGCCGCTACCGCCTATCGTTCCGCGCAGGCCGAGCGGGGACTGGCCGAGCATGCGCTGGAACAGGCGCGCGCCTCCCTGGGCGCGTCGGCCGAGGATCACGATCGTTACGATCGGCCGATCGTCCACCAGGCGCAGGCCGCCTTGGATGCCGCCCGCTTGCAACTCAGCTACACCGTAATTCGCGCTCCGCTTGACGGGATCGTGACTAATAAGCACATCGCATTGGGCGACCGCGTGCAGGCGGGGGAACCCTTGATGACTCTGGTGCCGCCTCCGGCGCGGCTTTACGTTACCGCCAACTTCAAGGAAACCCAATTGCGTGATGTCCGGGTCGGGCAGCCGGTGACGATGAGCGCTGATGCCTATCCGGGCTACGTATATCGTGCTCACGTCGATTCGATTGGAATGGGCACCGGTTCGGCCTTTGCCCTACTGCCGCCCGAAAACGCCACCGGCAACTGGGTTAAGGTGGTTCAGCGGGTCCCGGTCAAGATCGTGCTGGACGGCCCGCCTCCGGCCCGGATGCCGTTGCGAATCGGGCTTTCGATGGACGTTTCCATCGATGTCAGCGACCGGCACGGCTCGGTGCTGGCCTCGCAGGGGCAGGAGGACCAAGGCGTTTTGGCGGCGCGCGATCCGCAGCGCAATCAGGACAGCACGGCGCTGGCGCGGTGACGCGAGCGGCAAGGATCGCCCATGGGGCATTCGTTCTCCGGTCGAGGCCGGCGCACATGCTGCGCGATGTGATAGGCGCCAATCCCGTGGTGCTTTTGGTTGGAATCAACCCTAGCTTGCATTCCGAGCGGCTGGGCCATCATTTTGCCGGGCCCGGCAATCCGTTTTGGCGCCTGCTGCATGCAAGCGGCCTGGTGCCGATCGCGCTGACCTGCGCCGAGGATCAGCGTCTGTCTGAGTTTGGCTTGGCCCTGACCAATCTTTGCGCGCGCGCCTCGGCCAGCGCCGCGGAACTGCGGCGCGACGAGTTCGAGGAGGGCAAGCGGCAGCTGCGGAGCAAGATCGAGCGGCTCAAACCCAAGTTCGTGGTCTTTGTTGGCTTGAGCGCCTACCAGCAATTCTTCGGCAAGAGCCGCAGCGGCGGAGCCGGGCTTAAAGAGGAGCGGATCGCCGGCGCGCGAGTTTTTGTTCTGCCCAACCCCAGCGGGCGCAACGCCAGCTTTCCCGGCTTCGAGGACAAGTTGCGATGGTTCAGGCGCCTGGCCGAACTGCTCGCCGCGGAGCCGCTTTGACGCTTGAGCCCTCGCGAGGGCAGGGAAAGTTCGCTATCAACGTTAGCAACATCGGGCACAGTGATCCCGATTCTCCAAAATTATCCTGGGCTTTAAGCCATGGGAGATCAGCATCATGAGCTGTAGGGTGGCGGCAAACTGGATGCGACGGGTTGCGAAGACGGCGATCATGATGCCGGCGCTGGTGATGGTGCTGGCGGCGGGCGCGCCGGTCTGGGCCTTCGACACCACCCCGCTCAACTGGGATGAAGTCTTCGCGCCCTGGACCAAGGCGATTTCGGTGGAGGGCGCGCTAGCCCATTACGGCAGCCGACTACCCGGGGATGGCATCCAGGCCTGGAATCTGGCCGGGCGAATCTCGTTGTTCCCCTTTGGCAACTTCGACCTGCGCCGGCACAAATATTTGAAGTACCTAGGCGGTGCATTTGAGTTGGGTGCCGAGCCGATGTTTGCGCATTTTCGCAACAAGGGACAGAATTTCGCCGGTTTGGGCGTGGCGGGCCATTACTATTTTACTGGCATGAGCTTTTATCGCATCGTGCCCTGGATTGGTGGTGCGGCGATCCCCGGTGGCTCAGACCTCGATCTGGGCACCGAGACCGGGGGCACTCGTCTGACCGGTCCGTTTCTAGCCACGATTCAAGGCGAAGCCGGCGCTTCTTATTTTGTAACCCCTCGCCAACTCGTCTATCTGGGCTTGCAGGCGGAGCATTTCTCCAACGCGATGCTCAATGGCACCTATCACAACTACTCACTCAACACTCCTTGGGGCGGCGTTCTCGGCTATACCTTCCTATTCAAGTAGCGGCCTGGCGGCTGCCTGAGCGGCAAAGCTGTGTCAAGCTTACGCGCTAGCGCCGCGTTTCTTAAGTATTTGACGCGGCCAGCTGCCAGGATGTCATCCTGAGCGAAGCGAGCGGAGGCGAGCGCAGTCGAAGGATCTCGGACAGGTTGCTAAGTCGCAGTGGTGCCGGGCGGCCCGGCCCGCGCAAACGATGGGCGGGTACGGCGGCACCGCTAGGCCCAAGCCGGTAGCGTTTCTGCGACCCCGAAACTCTCCACTTATTTTGGAGACGCCAGCGAGCAATCCGACGCTGGAGCACCCAAGACCCGTGCTTGAGTTGTCGGCGGGAAGTTGAAAACCTTGGTCCATTATCTCTGAAAGGGTGGAAGTTCCCATGCGCCTTGAGGGCAAAGTGGCAGTGATCGTTGGTGCTGGTCAGAGTCCAGGTGAAGGAATCGGCAATGGGCGCGCCACGGTGCTGCGCTTTGCGCAGGAAGGGGCGAAAATTCTCGCCGTCGATCGGGACCTGATCTCGGCTGCCGCAAGTGCCGAGATGGCGATCGAGGCGGGCGGTGAATGCGTTCCGTTCCAGGCCGACGTCACGCGTGAGGCTACGCTGGCGGCGGCTGTGAATGCCGCGCTCGAACGCTGGGGCCGACTCGACATCCTGCACAACAACGTCGGCGTGAGTCTGGCTGCGGGCGACGCGCCGGTGACGGAGATTAGCGAGGAGATCTTCGACCGAATCTGCGCGATCAACCTGCGTGGCGCAATCATGGCGTGCAAGCATGCTCTGCCGATCATGCGCCGGCAGCGTGGCGGCGTGATTATCAATATTTCCTCTACCGCAGCTTATGAGGATTACCCCACGGTCGGTTACAAGGCGACCAAGGCCGCGCTGATCGCTTTCACCCAGCAACTGGCGATTCAAAACGCCGAATTCGGCATCCGCGTCAACGTGATTTTACCCGGACTGATCGACACGCCGATGGCGGTCGACACCCGCGCCCGGGTGTGGGGCAAAAGTCGGGCGGAAGTAGTCGCGATGCGCAATGCGCGAGTTCCTTTAGGTGCTCGCATGGGCAGCGCATGGGACGTCGCCAATGCGGCGCTTTTTCTTGCCTCCGACGAAGCCGGCTTTATCACCGGAGCCGCGCTGCCGGTGGACGGGGGTCGGTTGCTTAAGGTCGGATAGGGTGGCGCGAACCCAATATTCCAATCGTCGCACCGACGGGATCGCGCAATGGCCGTCGCCAGCGCGGCTAGGGTAAAAGTCAGCAAGCACCACGGCTACTTCTTCAGCGAACTTCAAACATGAATTGCCGCAATTCCACCGTGGTCGTTTGACCGCTGACTACTCGTGCGAATGCTTTGGCTCTGGGACCAAGCACCTGGTAAGTGCCTGGCACAGCGCTGAAGCTGAACGACCCGTCCTTGGCGGTCACCGTTTGCGCGACTATCTTCCCGTTGCTGGAATTGGCCAGACGTATCTGCGCCGCAGGCACGCCCCGCGGTTGCGCCGACTCCCCGTTAGCTCCGGGAATTACCACCAGGCGTCCCCGAATCGAGCCGATGGCGGAGGATGCGGTCTGGTCGGCTCGGACGATGGCCGGGCTCGTCACGCAGGCCGCGCAAAGAAGCATCCAGATGGTCCAACCAATGAAATGCGACATAATAAAGAGCCAACCTAAAGCTAGGGCGAATGGCAATACTCCCGGCTGGACGGTATTGCCGGTTGACCAGGATTTGCTTGAACCTACGGATTGAGCGCGAGCGTCCCTAGGTTGCCGGGCAGTCCCGAGACCTGCAGGGGTTGGCTGCTGGCCGCGATCCAAACCTGAGTCACGGCCTACGACGATGTGCCGATCGGAGTGGGGTTATGAGTCAAACTCGCTGTTACAATCGAGGTTGAAGTAGCACTCGCGGTTGAGATGGAAACCGGAGTTAGGCTCGGCTTGGAGGATGATGAGCTGCAGCAACCGCTTTGTGCGACCAAGGCAGCGAGCAGGACCATCGCGGGCAGCCAGCGCCGGGTGCCAGAAACAATCAGTAGGACCAGCCCGAACGCCGCCAGGCCCCGCCACCTTGGCCGTGCCCATCGGGTGATCGTTCTCGCGCGCGGCCTGGTAAGCGGCCACGCGCTTGCGATCCTTTAGTCGCCAGCCGGGCTTTTTGGGTAGGGCGGGCGTAGCCGCTCGCCCTACCCGCCGAGGTGACTTCAGGCCGCGGCGGGTAGGCCCGGCGGCAGGATGTCGGGCTCCCTGAGCACTTCGCTGCGATAGACTTCGGAGATCGAGGCCCAGCGCAGGCGCACCGCGGTCTCGCATACCTCCAGCAGATGGTCGCGCTCGGCGGGGTCAATATATTTGGTGCACAGCTCGAGTTGGCGGCGGCTGTGTTCCTCGTCGGCCTCGGCATGCTCGACGAAGAAGGCGATTTCGGGCGATTCCAGGGTGTAGCCGTAATATTTCTGAAAGGCGGGCAGAGTGATCTCGCGATTGAGCGCGACCTGCTGCCCCTCTTGGGTGGATTGCATCGCCAGGGTCACGCCCATCGATTCCACTCGCAAGACATGGGCGTAGTGCAGCGCGCGGGCCCACCAAGCCGGAGTAAGCTTCAGGTGTTCGACTTGGTCGCGCGAAAAGCCTGCGGCCTTGCAGAAAGCGAAGATCATCTCGTTGTGATCGTGGGGTTTATGCCCGGGGCGCGGGATCGCCAACAGCCCCTCCTCTTCGGAAAGATTGCTGGCCACCGCCTTGCGCACGTCCAACGGCGCCCGCGAATAGAGCAAGCCCATCGAGGGCAGGGCGTAGGAGACGAAGCGGTAATGGCCAGCCATGTACAAACCCAGCGCGCGCAGCGGCGCCTTGCCTTGGGCCATGTCTTGAAACAGAGGATGGCGCTTGGTGTGCCAGCGCTCGCGCAGCGCGATGACTTCCTCGACGATTTTCGCCTTGTCTGACATTACGAACCTCCCACGCTGCGCCGGCGCGGGCAGGCCGGCGGGTGAATACAGTCTTCCATAGCACAATTCGCGCGCCGATCGATCGGGCGGCGATTGGATCAGGCGCGAGTGCGAGAAGCGGCTCGCCGGCGAGCGGCGGCTGGTTTGGCGCGCTGGGCAATTAGCCGGCGCATCAGCACCGATCCCGCGTCCAGCGAGATATTGACGGTGGCGGCGTTGGGATTGTCGATCATCGCCTGCTGCTGAGCCTCGATCACCGCCTTGTCCTCGCCGAAGATGCGCTCCGAAGCGTCGTGCAGCTCCCGGGTCAGCTCCTGATCGTCAAGCAGAAAGTTGCGCGTCGCCGACCAGAAATACCAGCTCGTGGTAGGAGTGGCGGGGGTTAGCGAATTGAGCTGCATCAGGCTTACTGCGCGGCTGAAGTCGCCCTGGCGCGCACCGCTGTTGGCCTCGGCCACTCCCACGTGCAGCACGCAATTGCTGGGCGGCACGAACTTGACCACCTGCCAGCGGTCGCAGCGTCCCTGCCAGCCGCGAGCGCGCGCGATCATCTGGCGCCAGAACGGGGCTGGCGCATGATCCAGAATCCAACGCGTCACAGTGACGCCACCATCGACGGCTGCGGTTTCGATTGGGGCGGCGGGAATGGCCTCGTTTCCCAGCGAGGTGGGATGGACGTAGGTCTCGTGGGTCAGATCGAGCAGGTTGTCGATCACCAGCCGGTAATCGCAGGCCATTGGCAACAGATCTCCGGCGAAGGCCCAGTTGGGGTCATCGTTCCAGTGCAGATCGGGTATTTGCGCCGGATCGGCCTGCGCCGGCTCGCCGATCCAGACCCAGATCAGGCGATGCCGCTCGAACAGTGGAAAGCTGGCCACGCGCGTGCGGGCGTTGGGCTGCTGCAGACTGGGCATGTGGACGCATTGCCCATTGGGGTCGAAGGTCAGGCCATGATAGCCGCAAACCAAGCGATCGCCCTCCAGCCGGCCGTGAGAGAGTGGCAACAGGCGATGGCAGCATAGATCCTCTAGCGCCACCGGGCTGCCATTTTCGCGCCGATACAAGACCAGCGGGCGATCGCAGATGCGCCGCGCCAGCAGGTTGCGGCTTACTTCCCAGCTCCAAGCCGCTGCGTACCACGCGTTGCGCATGAACATAATTCGCTCTCCCTGAAAGATGGCTTGCGATCGTCAGCGATTGCTGCTGGCGGTCAGGGAAATGTCGCACAAGCCCGGATTGTTGGCATGGTAGCAAAAGTTCGCCAACTCGCCGGGGCGAGTGTTATCCACCACGCGGGCCGGGCAGAACCAATGACCGTTGGCGCGGAACAAGGCGACCGCATAGAACTGCCCGCGTCCCACGATGGCCGAAGAGGGGCTGTCGCCACGCAAGGGATAGCTGCTGGTGACGGTGAAACCGTCGTGACCACTGTTGATATTGAACTTCATCAGGAACACTTCCCATTGGCGTCGATCGTGCCGACGCACGGTCAGTTGTGCCTGGTTGGGGGAGGAGAAGACCGGCTTGTCGCGGCACAGCCATGGCCGCGGCTGCGCCGCTTGCACGGCAAGAGGGGCTGACATCGCCAGCGCCAGCAGGCTTAATGCCACCATCCATTGTCTGGCCGGGAAAGCTCTCTTCTCCATTCGACCCTCGATCCTCGCGCTCATCGCTATCCTCTTGTGCCCTTACGGCTGGGGATCTTGTCAAGCTACGTTAACGGCAGCTTAGGGGCTGCGCCAGAGCTTGCCCGCCGCTCAGCCGGCGGCGCCATGCAGATCGCCAGGATCGCTGGACAGTTCGGCCGCTATCCGGGCCATCAGGGCCCGTCCGGAGAATTCGGGAAGGTCGGATAGTTCGATAATCGGACAGGCGACTTGGGTTCGCAAATAACCCACCGCCCGGCGCGCCGTCGCGGCACGGATTGCCTGTTGCCGAGCCAGCGCGTCGAAGTAGGCCAGATGCGGATTGCCGCGCAGCGCCGGGCTGCGCCGCAGCCGGGCCAGGTCGGCGGCCGTGTACGAGAGTTGGCTGTAGCGATTGAGAAAAATTGCTTGTACCGACAATTCCATCCGTAACAGTTCCTGATAAGTTTCGCGGGTCTCGCGCAGGGCCAGCGGTTCGGGCGTGGTAACCAGCAGCAGGGCACAGTGTTCGCGTGCGTGCAGCAGAGCGGCGATATGACGGGCCTCGCGCCCGACCCGACTGTCGCCGAAGCTGCGCGCGGCCGCCTGCGGCATCCGCAATAGATTGAGTGCGTGACCGCTGGCGGCGGCGTCGAACACGATGTTGGTCCAATGGGGCCGGCCGCCCTGGCCCAATTCCGCCTCGTAATAGACCTTTCCCAGGACCATCAGTTCGCGCAGTCCGGGCGCGGCCAGGGTGAAGTATTGAAACAGGCGGCTGGGAGTGATGGTGGCCAGCAGAGCGCGCGGCACCACCAACTTGAGATATTCCTCCAGCGCTTGGCGCCCTTCCAGCCGCATCACCGACAGGTTATGGGCTGCCGCAACCGGCGCATAGGAGGGATGGGCCCCCAGCAAGTTAGCCAGTGGCGCGTTTTCGTCGGTCTCCATCGCCAGGGTCGCGCCGCGCCGGCGCGAGGCCAGCCAGGCCAGGGCCGCGCTCAAGGTGGTCCGTCCCACCCCACCCTTTCCAAACAGGATAACGAGGCGCCGGCTCAGCAGCTCGTCGATCATCGGGTGCAAGGGAAACCGCCGCGGCTCTGTGCGAGAGCGCCCGCGCCCTTACCAGCGCAGTACGCTGGCGCCCCAAGTTAGGCCGCCGCCGCAGGCATTGAGCAGGATCAAGTCGTCGGTATGAATTAGGCCGGCTTGGCAGGCTTCGTCTAGGGCGATAGGGACCGAGGCCGCCGAGGTGTTGCCATAGCGATCGAGATTGGTGAAGACCTTGTTGGATGCGATTCCCAGCCGTTCCGCGACTGCGGTCAAAATGCGCAGGTTGGCCTGATGGGGCACTACCAGATGAATATCGGCGACGCTCAGGCCGGCCCGTTCGATTACCAGCCGGGTGATTTCCTCCATGCTTTTGACCGCGACCTTGAATAGTTCTGGTCCGCGCATCTTGAGCGCATCGGCGGGTTCACGGCGTGTTTGAGCGTCGGCGGACGCACGTGTGCCGGTGGCTCGCACCGAGAGCAGATTCCAAGCCTCGCCGGCGGCGCGCAATTGAGTGTCAAGGATGCCGCGGGGACCGGGCTCAAAGGCCATCACCGCCGCACCGGCGCCGTCGCCAAAAAGGACAGCAGTGCGCCGATCGCTCCAATCCACCATGGTCGAGAGCGCGTCCGCCCCTACTACCAGCACTCGCTTCCAGCCCCCGCCGCGCAATGCATGGTCAGCCACCGCCATCGCGTACAGAAAGCCGGAGCAGGCCGCGGCTACATCGAAGGCGGGTATCGAACTCAGCCCCAGCTCGCGTTGGACCTGGCAGGCGAAGGAGGGAAAGGCGTATTCCGAGGAGACCGTGGCGGCAATGATTGCATCGAGCTGCGAACCCTCCAGGCCGGCGGCCTGAAGCGCCTTACGACTGGCCGCGGTGGCGATATCCACCAGCGATTCGGCGTGGCCTAGGAGATGGCGTTGGCTTATCCCAGTGCGGGTCTTGATCCATTCGTCGGAAGTATCCAGGCGGCTTTCGAGGTCGGAATTGGTTAGACACAAGGCCGGAAGCGCACGGCCGGTGCCGATAATCCGTGAACCCATGGGTATGGTTTCCTGTCAGTTTTCGGTGTGCGGGGCGAAGGCCAGCGTGGTGTTGGTCCCGCCGAAACCAAAGGAATTATTCAGCGCCAGCCTGATCTTGGCCGGCCGCGCCCGGTTGGGAACATAATCCAGGTCGCATTCGGGGTCGGGATACTCCTGATTGATGGTTGGCGGCAGCATCCCGCGGCTGATCGCCAACACCGTATAGACCGATTCCACCGCGCCCGCCGCGCCCAGTAGATGGCCGGTCATCGATTTGGTCGAGCTGACCGCGATTTGGGCCGCGTGCTCGCCGAAGATTTGCTTGATCGCCTGGGTCTCGGCCAAGTCACCCTGGGGCGTGGAAGTGCCATGGGCGTTGATGTAGTCAACTTGGTTGGGGTCGAGGTCGTAATCGCGCAGGCACAGTTGCATGCAGCGCGCGGCGCCTTCGCCGTTGGGTGAGGGCGATGTGATGTGGTAGGCGTCGCCATTGGTAGCATAGCCGACAATCTCCGCCAAAATGGTTGCGCCGCGGGCCAGGGCGCGCTCGCGTTCCTCCAAAATCAGGATGGCGGCGCCGTCGGACATCACGAAGCCGTCGCGTTCACGATCGAAGGGACGACTGGCGCGTTGCGGCTCGTCGTTGCGGGTGGACAGCGCGCGCATCACCGCGAAGCCGCCCAGTCCCAACGGTGTGAGCGCCGCCTCGGTGCCGCCGGTGATGGCGGCGTTAAGGTAGCCCTGCTGGATCATACGGAAGGCCTCGCCGATCGCGTGGCTGGCAGAGGCGCAGGCGCTGGTGGTGGTCAAGTTGATGCCCTTGGCGCCGTAGCGGATGGCGATATTGCCCGGGGCCAGGTTGCTGATCAGCTTGGGAATGAAAAAGGGCGTGACCTTTTTCAGCCGGGTGGCGAGAAAATGTTTGTGATACTCCTCGATCGTCAGCAGACCACCGATGCCCACCCCGACGATAACCCCGATTAACTCAGCCTCTTCGGGTTCGAACTTCAGCGCCGATTCGCGCATCGCCTGCTCGGCACTGGCCATGGCGTACTGGATGAATAGATCCATGCGCCGGATCTCCTTGCGGTCGATCCAGTCCTCGGGGTTGAAGTCGCGAATTTCACCGGCGATTTGGCTGGGGAAATCGCTTACATCGAAGCGTTCGATACGACTGATGCCCGAGCGCCCCGTCATCAGCGCCTCCCAGTTACGCTCTACCCCGGTCCCCAGCGGCGTCACCAGCCCCGTCCCGGTCACCACAACTCGTCGATTCAAAATCCGTCTCATCGAGGAGGACCCTCGTCGGTCCTGAAGCCTTTTATTGTTTACTATTCGGCCGCTTGCGTCGAGTGCTGCCGCTCGCCCGCGCCGGTGGCTCTGCGTTTAGCCTTGAAGCAGTCGCAGTTCAAGAGAAGAATAAGAAAGGAACGCGGCTGAGCCGTAAAGTCAGCGGCGCGTTTTAGATAATCGGCCGGCGGCAGGGCGGGAGGAAGGGTCTGAGGGAGCGCAGCCTCGCGCTCAGTGCGCCGTCGCGCGATGGAGGGTTCGTGGCACTGGCAAGTGAAATCGACGAGGCCTTGAACCAGGCCCCGCTGGATGAAGTTTGCGTTAATTCCATCCGGGTGCTGGCGATCGACGCAATACAGCGGGCCAATTCCGGCCATCCCGGTCTGCCGATGGGCGCGGCGCCGATGGCCTATGCGCTGTGGAACGGCTTTTTGCGCCATAACCCGGCCCATCCCAAATGGTACGGCCGCGATCGCTTCGTACTCTCCGCCGGCCATGGCTCGATGTTGCTCTATAGCCTGCTGTATCTGACCGGTTACGACCTTACGCTTGATGATCTCAAAGCTTTTCGCCAGTTGGGCAGCCGCACTCCGGGCCATCCCGAAAGTCATCTCACCGCG